>UEXM01000750.1_pt1 | contig 32041 bp, 44 predicted proteins | sample 1796661 | NCBI WGS metagenome assembly UEXM01 (sample SAMEA4772469, study PRJEB27181) | metagenome
GTGCTGGTGAGCAATCCGCAATGCAGCAGATGACACAGTTAAACCAAGATCTAACCAATCTAGTTGTAAATACTGGCTCTCTTTACTATGAATTTGACACGTCAGTATCACAAAATGGCTTTGACTTCGCTTCAGAAGGTCAAGTAATATTGGATGAGCGTGAGATCTTCGACAATTACGGTCGCTGCATGTTAATGAATCCACGCGATTTAAAAACATTTGCAACTGACCTATCAGGCCGTGAGACTCTTGGCTCAAAAGCTGAGCGTGCTGAAAATGCCTACGCTACTGGTAATGTTGGTGAGTATGTGGCTAGCTTTGATATCTATAAAGGCCCATTCCTTCCAACTATCACTGGCTCTGCAATCGAAGAAACCACGGTAGATGGTGACGTATCAGAGAAGCCAGAAGGTGGTATTGTTGATGAAGTAACTAACACGGTAATCAATATTGACTATCGTCGAGGTACGATTCCTGTCGTTGATTCGTCATCTTATGCTGTTGGTGACTACATTAAGTTTACTAATGGTATTGATGATGTTGAGTCTGTTGGTCTAGCCTCTAAGCAGGAGACCGGTACAGCTATGACGTTTAAAGTTGTCAGTATTCCAAATGGCACAACTATTGAGGTATTCCCTAAGCCTATCGCGCTAGACGATCCTGGTCTAACTACGCTTGAGAAAGCTTATGCAAACATTAACACCCAAATCCTTAATGGTTCTGTTGTTGGCAAGTTAAACACAGAAAACGCTGAAGACAAGAAAGCTAATATCTTTTGGGCTAAAGACTCAATTAAGATGATTGGTGGAGATGCCCCTTGGCAGTTAATGAGCGAGTTTGATGGCAATAAGGTTCTATCTGAAGCGCTTACTAGTGGCATTACTCTGTACATGGTTTATGACGGAGACATAGTAAAAGGCACATTCCGCTATCGTATCTTTGTATGGTATGGATTGAGCAACTTTAATCCTATGGCGAATGGTGTCGGTATTACATACTAACCAATATGGAAATAAAAAGGGGCTTTTAGCCCCTTTTCTTTTTATGTGGTAAAATGTTTATAGGTTAAATTAATGAGGGTAAGTTAATGTCTCATGTTCTTATTTACAAGGAAGGAGATTCATGCTTAATACGTGGCATTAAATGTGACATGAAGCGTGTTGGTTTTTTTGAGGCCGAAAAGCTTAAAGTTTCAGGCTGGGTTTCTTCTGTTTATGATTTATATGGTAGCAAAGATGAAGAGAATAAAGCGGAGTCAACTATCGAAGAGGCGAGCGTATCTATTGGTCAGACATTCAAAGAAGACCCAAAAAAGCTAACTAAGGACGAGTTAAAAGATTATGGGGAAACCTTTGGGTTAAAACTAAGTAAACGAATGCTTGAGGATAATATGATCTCAGCGATTCAAAATGCCATAAAGGTACAGTCATGAGCACTAGTGTAGTGGCCATTAAAGACACCGGTAGGCAGATATCCAAAGTTGATGTAATTGCAGATGCGTACTCTAGACTTAGGATATCCGGACTAACAGTAAACCCAACCCCAGAGGATTTAGAGATAGCCCTTATCCGACTTGAAGATATGATGGCAATGTGGCAAAGCAGAAATATCGATGTAAACTATTTCTTTGAGGATATTCCAGACCCAAACTCTCTAACCAATGTAAATGCGGCTTATAAGATGGCGTTATCATTGAATCTAGCGGCGTTGCTGATACCTGATTTCAACAAACAAGTTCCTCAGATTTTATACCAGCAAGCATCGGCAGCGCTTGATAATATTTCTGGCAGAACTGCCTTGCAACGGCTTAATCAAGTTCCATACCCTCGCAGGCAAGCTATAGGCTCTGGGAATTCATTGAGGTGGAATAGGTGGAATCGTTTTTATAGAGAATCGAACTACCAGCCAAATGTAAACAAATCAGAGCAAATATTTGTTGGTGACATTAACGACTACGTGGAGAACTTTGATTCATATCTAAATGAGAATGAGGTGATACAAAGTTTTGACATTCAACTTGATTCTGGCTTAGAGCTGGTTTCTTCTGCAATTTCTGCCGATCTCATTTCTGTTGAGTATAGAATTAAGGCGCTAAACCCTAGCAATTCAGATAACAACTACGTATCGCAAGTTACAATAATAATCACTACCGATTTTGGTAGAGTTGAAACTAGGCGAGTGTTTTTCAATGTATCATTCGCAAGAAGTGATAGTTAGTATGGAGGTATTGTAATGCCATTGGTACAATTTAAGCTAGATATGGCAAGCAAGCAGACTCGCGGTATTTTTGATATGTATGTATACGAGCCGGGTAATGGTGATGAACTAGAGGAAATACAATCGTTAGGTTACTTTTCTGACTCTAGGTTTAAAACTAACCCATCATGGGTTGGATCTATCATTAACGTTATTGCAGATGATACGTATGCATTACTAAAGGTGCTACCTGATGACGCAACAGAAGTTCTCTATGATACATCAATGGGTGGGGCTGGAATGCCAGTTGCTCCAGGCGATCAGCTATATGTGGCATTTGACAATAAATGGGAAGCAGCTATAAGAACAGCCTCATCAAATGTCTTTACGTGGTCAACAGATACAGATACTAGTAATCCTGGTATTGGGCTAATTAAGGTAAATAACGCTGATTACACGTTAATAAATGAAATGTACATAAACAGCAGCACACTAAATGGTCGAACTATTGACCAAGTTGCTGAGGAAATACGACAGGATGATATCTTGAGATTTGCCCAGTACGGGGCTGGCAATACACTAACAATCAAGGTTGCGTCTCTTCCAATTTACAATGGAGATTGGTGGACAATTCCAGTCGTATATCTAGGATCAGATGGTGGGTTTGCTAATGGTGTTGATGTTACTCAGGACTATTTCCCTACTTCAAAAACATCACCAGTATTCATTGAGTCGCTTCCTTTATCAGAGACTAATGCCGATTGGGATTTAAATAGGCAGATAAAGTTAAATGAAGACTTCACGATCGGATACACTAAAGCAAAAGTAACATTTAGCTTTGAACCATCTAGTGAATCAAATAATAGATCTGTCGTGGTCGGAATTTGGATGGATGACATCATGTTTGAGACTGAGTTTGAGTTAGATCCGAAGAATAGTGACAATAAGCCTTATATAACAAAGGTTTTTTATTATGATTTTGGAACTGTAGGTCTGTATAACGCAAAGGTGTACTTCGGTGGTCGTGGCGGTGGAAACTCATCAGAGGTTGGCCTTAAAAACGTTAGAGTGATAGTGGAGTCTGTCGAATGATAATTACCTATAAGGAAGATGAGCACAACGTTGTAAGCCTAAAGGCTATATTTAAATCATTAAGCGATCTAGGTGTTAGCGATTCAATTATTCTGCTAAACGTAAGCTTAACTATTGAATCTGATACTTTGACTGAGGAGGTTGCAGATTTAGCAGTTATCAGTGCTGATGGTGATGGATTGATACAGAGCAAAGTAGATAAAATAAAAGAGATTGAAGCCAAATCAAAAGAGCTAACCGAAGTTGGCGTTGAATCTTGGGAGCAAGGTAAAAGCGTTAGCGTTTCTGAAGCTGAATTTTATAAACGAATCGCAGCCTATCAGTTCTATACTCAAAACCCTAGCGAACTGTCGGAGAATACACCTTACATATCTAGCACTATAGAAGGTGGTATTATCTCAACAAGTAATGTACAGGACATTGATGACATGTCAAAAAATATCAAACATCGACTGGATTACATCTACTTTTCCATGGTGCAAAATCCTGACACTAGCAAGTCTGAGATTATCTTGCGCGCAGAAGTAGAACTAGCACAAACAATAGAAGATGTTGACGCAATTATTGATTTGAGGGTGTGATATGCCAACTACACCAATAACCCTAATTAAAGGGGACCGCATTTCTGAGGGTGACTACAGAGATAGTTTACCGGTCAATATGTACGCCGTAGCTAGGGAGATACGAGGATCTAATGGCTACCTTATTAATCAACCTGGAATATCTGAATTCGGAACGACTCTTGGTGTTGATAGGGGTGGATTTTACGCTGAAAGATTTTCAACACACTTTAGGGTAACAGGTGAAAAGCTAATTGAGGTTTCGATGTCTGGTGATATTACGGAAATTGGTGATATCACTGGATCATTGCAAGCTCAGTTAGATCAGTCATTTAATAACTTTGTAGTTGTTGCTGATGGTAAGTGCTGGTATTACAACCCATCAGATGGATTTAGACAGATAACCGATCCAAATATAGGCAATCCTATTGACGTTTGTTATATCGATGGTTATTTCTTTTTTACTGATGGTGCAACCCTTTACCATACTACACTTGCAGACCAGGAGGTAATTGAGCCTCTAGACTTCTTGACCTCAATATTCTCACCAGACCCTGTTTTTTCCGTTAAGAAAACTAAAGATAACCAAGTAATAACATTCGGCAGATACTCGACTGAGTGGTTTGCTAATGTTGGTAGTGAAAACTTTGCATTCCAGCGTTTACCAGGCAAGGCCATTAAGGCAGGTATAGTTGCAACTCAGTGCCAAACTGAGATGGATGGTATTTACTTTATTCTTGGCGGAAGAAAGGAAGAATCACCAAGTATTCATGCTGTAAGTGGTGGCTCAATTCAAACGGTAGCAACAAGAGAGGTCGCAAAGATAATCGACCAGTACACGGAAGAGGAGCTTAAAACTGCCTCTCTAGAATCTAGAGTTGAAGATGGCTACATGTTTATGCACATCAACCTACCTAACGAAACACTAATGTACAACCATACAATTGCTAAAAAACTTGGTGTTGATAACGCTTGGTCGATATTAAAGACATCTGTGACAGACCAGAATGGATGGGTTGGCATTAACGGAATATTCGATCCTAGAATTAGCAAATGGCTATATGGTGATAGATTTTCACCAAGGATAGGTGAGCTTGATAACACCATATCAACCTTGTACGGCGAAAAAGTAGAGTGCAAATTTTACAGCCCAATGATAACTCTTGATGATATGTCCATTGATAAAATAGAAATTAAGACGATATCAGGCTTTACGGTTGAAGAAGCCACTATGGCTATTAGTCTTTCTTATGATGGAGAGACTTATGGTAAGGAGTGGTTTAACCTTTACGGAAATAAAAACCAAAGGGGTTATAGATTTATAGCTAGGAGAATGGGTTACGTGCGAGATTATGTTGGGTTCAAGTTTAGGGCTGTGACACCATCACGCTTAGCAATAGGGGCATTAGAGGTTACTTATGGCTGATTACATAATAACACAAACAACTCAAACCCTAACAGATCAAAGTGGGATAAAAGAAGCGTTTATGGGTATATCAGAAATTGGCGCCAATGATTACGCCGGCAAGACCTTTGATATATTCAGGTTAACAAGGGCGATAAACAGACTTGCTATTGATTCAACTACTCTTGATGGCTCTGGCTCCCCAGAGGGATTAATTACATCAAACTTAACAAAAATTTACATTGACACAGATGTGAACCAGCTCTATTTCAATCCTGTAGTTGGAGTCAATACTGGATGGGTGGCTTTATGATTTGCCAGTTGTGGAGTAAGCCAGAAATTGATATTCCTCATGATGAGACACATATATTTTTCTCCTGGAAAGGATGCGTTTTCTTTAGCGCAACAAGAAGAGGTGATGCTTTAGACTGTCATGTAGCTGCGAAAGGTAAAAACAAGCTTTTACTTAGGGAGGCGATTGGACACTTTTGTAGGTATGCGATGTTCACTTACCCTTGGTGTAGTAAAGTGTCTGCATGTGTTAAACTTAAGTCTGTAGAAAACCTATGCCTAAAGTGTGGTTTCACTGAGGTTGGCATGATTGGAGAGTGTAAGGTGATGATATGGGTAAAATAGTAGGTAAGTTTACTGATGCTATAGGTATTACAGATTCAAAGGCTGGCGAGAGAGCTGCGTCCGCATCTAGGGATTCGTCAGAAATTCAGGCTCTGTACCAACAAGAAGCTCTAGACTTCATGAAGCAACAGGCAAAATTGCCTACAGAAATTAGAGATCAAGCTCTAACTAATCTTCAGTCGTTTTATATGGGAGGCGATGATTCTGGCTTTTATGATAAAATTACATCAGATCCAATGTTCCAGAGACAATTAGTCGGAATGGAGGATGCGGCACTGAGGAATGCAAGTGCTACCGGCGGTCTTCGTGGTGGCCAGTCAATATCTGATGTATCCAAATTGCAAGATCAACTTGTTATGAATAGGCTTGGCGGCATACAGCAACTTGCAGGATTAGATACATCAACAAACCAAATTGCTCAAATTATAGGGAATATCGGACAAACTAAAGCGCAAGGTTTAACCGCAGCCGCGCAAGCTCAAGCGGCTGGTAGTCAACAGAACTTTGGTAATTTATTGGGGCTTGGGCAGTTAGGCATTGGAGCTGGAATGTTATTCTCTGACGAAAGACTTAAATCGAACATTGAGCCAATAGGAATTGGAGCTGGAATGTTATTCTCTGACGAAAGACTCAAATCGAACATTGAGCCAATAGGAATTGAAAATGGTGTTCCTATGTTTACTTGGAAATGGAATGATAAAGCAAAAGAGCTAGGGTTATCTGGTAGTGGCTACGGAACGTTAAGCAAACACGCGAAGGAAATTAAACCCGAATCTATCTCTGTTATTAATGGTTACGAGGCTGTAGATTATAAAATGCTAGGAGTGAGTAATGGCTAATCCATTTTATGTAGACCCAACAGCAGGCATTGATAGAGGTGCAATGATTGGCCAGTTAGGTAAATCTCTTGCTGGCCTTGGAAGTGTATTGGGTGATCGTAGAAACCAAGAGTTAGCGCAAGCTAAGCTTGCTGAAGGTAAGATGGCAATGCAATCCGCTTTTGACTCTGGCGACCCTAACGCGATAGCTGATGTGATGATTCAATACCCAGAAATGTCGCAAACAGCTCAGAACGCTATGCAGTTCAAGAATGATGCAACTAGAGAAAATATGATTGGTTCGGCGCGTGAAATTACGATAAATCCAAGCGGTGCCGAGGAAGTTCTCACTAAAAGAATTCAAATGCTTTCAGATCGAGGGGTCGACCCAACAGAGACTATTTTGGCATTAAAAGAGTATCAAGAAAATCCAGAAGGCTTCTTGGCTAATGCGAGAAATACATTTGCCATTTATGATCCTAAAGGATTCCAGTCTTACCAGTCTGCTCAACTAGAAAATGAGAAGTATGTAAATAAGCAAATGGGCACCGGTTCTATGTCTGGATATACATTCGACCCTTCAACTGGAAAATACACAATTCAGAAAGATATCAAAGACCAGCTAACCGCAAAAGCAGATATGGAAGCTAGAGAGGCTGAAGAGAAAAGCGGAAAGGTTGATATAAAGACAAGGCAGTCTATCAATAAAGATTTCACCTCTCTAATTAAAGATAGCGTGTCTATAAACAAGGCAGCAAAAGACCTAGATAAATTAAAGGCAACCAGCTCACCAACAGACCAATTGGCGGCAATCTTTAAATTTATGAAGTCTCTAGACCCGGCATCGGTGGTTAGAGAAGGTGAGCAGCAAATGGCCCAAACAACCGGAGGTCCGGCTGACTTTCTTGTTGGCTACGTTAATCAGATAAAGGGCGATGGCAAATTAACAGATATCGCATTTAGCAATATGGTTAATACTGCAAAAAATCTTTCCGATAGTGCTGTTGATGTTGCTAAATCCGAGTCATCAGACTGGCTTAACGTGTACGGTGATACATTGCCAGCAAAAATGAGAGCATCACTGGAGAAGAGGATTCCAGCTAGATTTGAGAGAGTTAAACCAATGGTTGTTGATAATACACCAGATCAGACTGTTGAGCCTGCACAGCCTACAGAAAAGCAAGCACCTCAAGCAGCGCTTCAATACTTACAACGGAACCCACAAATGGCTGAGCAGTTTAAATCTAAATACGGGTATTTACCGGAGGGGATGTAGTGGCTAATGTTTTTGATCAGTTTGACCAACCTCAAGGTAATCCGTTTGACCAGTTTGATGCAATCCTAGAAACTCAAAAGACTGGACTAGGAATGCCTCAAGATGATCCATACTTCTTGCCAATAGAGGATGGTCAGGCAGTTGCAGTTCCAGAAGCTCCTGGAGGAAAGAAAGGTCTAGATGAGTTTGCCGCACCAGAAACCGCTATCGGTGCTATTGAGTCTGGTCTTTCAGCCATAACTGGAGGCACCACTGGCATGGCTACTGGTGCTGCTGGTGGACTGGTTGGAATGCTTGGTGATCTAGCTAATATCCTAACCCCAGAAGAGGCTCAGGAATTACAGCAAAGATGGGCAGCTTACGGTACTTATCAGCCAATAACGGAGGCGGGAATTAGGCAAGTTGAAGAGATTGGCGCTATTACAGGGACGCTTCCACCAATAATGGGGCCCGCTACACCAAGAGTTCGAATAGGAAAAGAGTCTAGACCAAGATTAGTTAGCGATCAAGTGAGAAGGGCTGAACAGTTTTCCGAAGATAAAGGAGCTCCATTGATGGCGACTGATATTTACCAGCCATCTACATTTGCCGGTAAGGCCGTTAGAGGAGCTGCCGAGAAGGTTCCAGTCGTTGGAACTGGTGGAAAAAGGGCTGAGCAACAAGAGGCGAGACAGAGATTTACTGGTGATTACATTGAATCATTTGACCAAGTAACAGACTTAGATCTCTACAATGATTTGTTGCGAGGAAATAAGCGAGATCAAGCTATAGCTAATCGCTATAATGAGATCGGAAAACAAATGGGTGACACTGTTGTTACTCCATCTAAAACCATTTCAGTTATTAATTCCGAGTTAGAGAATCTAACCAAAAAAGGCAAGGTTCAGTCACCAGAGGTAATAAATAAACTTGAAACATTGCGAGAACAATTATCATCTGGAGAGGTTGATTACCAAGGGATGCGCAACAACAGAACCTTAATGCGAGAAACGTTAAAGTCTGAGGAAAGTAAGACATTGTCAGATAGAGTTATCAATAGGGTTTACAGCGGTATGACTGAGGATATTCAAGACGCTGTAACAGAAAATCTTGGAAATGAAGCAGCAAGAAAACTAAAACAGGTTGATCGCGCAACGTATGATAAGTACAACGAAACCAAGAAAACAAAGCTTAAAAACGTGCTAAATAAAGGCGATGTTAAACCAGAAGAAGTAACAAAAATGCTACTTAGTAATGATAAGTCTGAGGTTTCTAAGCTGTACAAAGCCCTTGATAATTCAGGAAGGAGTAATGCAAGATCTCTAATTATAGGAGAGTTAAGGAAGGTTTTTGATGAAACTGATAGCCCGGAAAGAGTAATGCAAAGAGCGAGAAAGCTTGGTAACCAGTTTGAGACGTTTTTCAAAGGCTCTCAAAAGGATGATTACCTTAACCTAGCGTCATACCTAAAGCAAACAAAGCAAGCAGCAAATTCAGGAGTTTATAATCAAAATGGTCAGCAATTAATGGCTGCTATCACAATGGCTCCTGTGGCTGACATTGCTGGCGCAGGAGGAGTTGCAACAGGTGCTGCGGCAACGATTGGCCTTGCTGGAAGGGTGTTAGAATCAAGACGCGTAAGAATCGCGCTAAGAAGACTTAAGGGGATTAAACCTTACACACCAGAATACAATCAAGCCTTGATAGCGCTTGATAATGCTGTCAATGAGGTTAGTGGTGATAACGAGTAATATCGTATGAGTAACCAAGGCACAATATAATCAATAACGTACAGATAAAAATCAACATAAGAACTCCATAAACTAAATCAAAAGGAAAAATCATGGCTCTAGTATTACTACCTTACATGTATGTTCCAGACCCAATAAGGGGGCGACCTGTTTTTAGCGGTAAAATATACATAGGCGAGGCCGACACAGACCCAAGAATACCAGCAAATCAAAAAATAGCGACTCTAGTTCAGGAAAATGGAAGCAGAATTGAGGCAGAGTACCCAATACTAACTAATGCCGGAGGTGTTCCAACCTATAATGGGTCACCAGTGGCAATCGATGTTGTTGGTACTTACTCACTGGCAATAGATGATAGGAACGATCAGCAAGTTTATTACTATCCTATAGCTGGTGATGATGTCGAGTTTTTAGCTACCGACTTAAGATCGATAATGTTTGATCTTGGTCTTACTTATGATGATATCGGTACAGTTCTAGTTCTTGGTGTCGAGGGCACTGAACTTAATGAGGCTAGATATATACTTGATGTTGTTACTGGTGAAGTTTGGATTCTAGGCCCAGATATCCCTCTTGGCACAACGGTTGTTAGTTTATCTGGCTCAACTCTAGTCACCAACAACGGGCAGTTTGAACTAAAGAGGGCTCCAAACAGCGCGAATCAAATTGCACCAAATTTAATTAAAACCTCACGCCTGGTCGTTGAAGGCACAACAGGAGATCAGCTACCAACCAACGGCGTAGATACATCTTACACACTTAACTCTGAGGTGGCGCTTGATTGTATCGCAGGAACTGCAATCACTGACTTAACCAATGATGAAGTGGGTGATACTGGTAACTGGATTGCCGCAAGCGGTGAGATTTACTATGAAGTTGAAATGGGGCCAAGCCGGACGCTAAGCGATTATTACGGCTCGATAATGCAAAAAACTGGCGGAGAAATCGTTCAGATTTACTCTACCGATTCTTCAGGAATAACTTTATCTGAACCAGTTGCCGGCACCATTAGATTAACGGTTGATTTTTCCGTGATCAATGAAGGGTTTATTGCTTGGGGTATAAGTGAGCAAATTGGAAGGTTAGAGATACTTCCGTTAGATGATGTAACATTTGAAGCGTCACCACGAGATAGTGAGAACCTAAAACCTGTTACAGTCAAGGCTTGGGTTATATTTAATGGAATTGGTGTACCCAGCATCATAGGTAGTTATAATGTGGCGAGTATTACAAATAATGGGACTGGAAACTATACTATCAATACAGAAAACGCTTTAGAACCAACAGCTTCAGTTTCTTTCCAAACAGATACATCAATTCAAAAAAGAATAGGCAGTAACATCCTCAACATTACTACATTCGACATCGCATCTAATCCTGTAGATTGTAATCTTGTATGTGCGCAGTATTTCTCAAGCTAATTTTTAAGGAGTAATTAAAATGGCAAAAGTATCAATTTTTGTAGAAGATGGAGAGCTTAAAATAATCAGCTGTCTTCCTAAAAGCATAACAGTAGCAAGAGCCAAAATCGATACTCCATACGGGCTACCTTTTAAGCTTATTGATTTTTCAGATCTGCCAGAAGACTACAGCAACAGAGAGCGATGGTTTTTTGATGGTGATCTATCAACTGATAATGATGGGTATGGTGAAAGAGAATGATTAAAGTCAAACAACTAACAGAGCAAGAGATTGCAACTAACAATAGTGTAGAAGCAAAGGCAATTCGTGATAGCTCCATTGAGTCCCCAATTGAATGCAATGGTTCGATATTTGATATAGACACAAAATCGCGAGATAACATTGGAGTCGCATTGCGAAAGGCTGACCGAAATGGGTATCCAGATACAGAGATTAGAGACTGGCGACTGGCTGATAACACCTGGCGAGAAACCACACTTGCAGAACTGAAGCAATTACTTGAGCTTTATGATGTTAGATTTGAGTCCGTATGGTATCAATTTAACATATGGGACGATGGCGACAAGCAAGAACCATTCGAAGTTGAGTTATAAAGAAAGGGCATATTGCCCCTTTTATTTAAATATGTTGATACTCTCTACTTATCTGCTTATCAACTTTCCTAGCTTTAAGTTTTGATTGCTGCCTTGTGTTAAATAGCTTTATCTTAGCTTTCTTTCTCTTGTTTTTTTCGGTAGGTCTTTTGGTGGTCATATTATTGAAAATGCGCTTTGCTTTACCAGTGTGTTTTGACATAGATTCCCCATCAAGTAAAAGGAAGAGGGCTTCGCGAAATTTATAAGCCCTCTCATTGAAACCATCCATTTATCTACTCGATATGCCAAAGGAAGTAACGCTCTAGCAGCGTGATGAGATATTGAGATACACCTCCACTGAATCTATTTTTAGTATAGATTATAATTTACGTACAATAACTGATGGAGTTAACAGAAATGAGCTACAGTTACGGCAAATCAAGCAGGGCAAGATTGGATACTTGCCACCCACTTTTAATTGAACTATTCGAAGATCTAATCAAAGATTACGACATATCTATCATTTGCGGGCATCGAACGGAAGAGGAGCAGAACAAAGCTGTCGCTAGTGGCAACTCAAAAACTCAATACCCAGACAGTAAGCATAACCGTCTCCCATCGCTTGGTATTGATGCAGCTCTGTATCCTATAATTTGGGATGACCACGGTAGGCACTACATGTTTGTCGGAATTGTAATTGAGAGAGCAATGCAGAAGGGTATTAATATTCGATGCGGAGCTGACTGGGATAGCGACTTCTCAACCAACGATCAAACATTTAATGATTTGGTTCACTTCGAATTGGTGGTGTAATTATGCTGGATAAAATAGCAAGTTTCTTTAGTGGTAGCGTCGTTAAATCAATAGAAAACATAGCAACTGAATGGATAGAAACCGATATGGAAACCGCAGAGGCCAAGTCGGTAATGATAAAAGCCCTAGACCCAAACGGTAAGATGAGGCGTGACCAGTCAAAAAATGTAGGCGGTATGTATAAGTTCTATTTAATTTCTACAGCCGCAATGATTCTGATAGAGCTAGTTTACTGTGTATTTATGGGTGACACGCTAACCAAGGAAGACCATGTGCTGATAGCTATAAGCAGTGCTACTAGCAAGATGACCGAATTATTTGTCCCCATCACAACCCTATACGGTGCAATAGTAACGGCATCTTTTGGTGTTAACTTCGCAAATGTCAAAGCTGGTAAATAAAAAACAAAGCCCCTTCGCTGGGGCTTATGTCTATCGAGTATTGGTAATTTTACTTATAACTCAACTCCTCAACTCTTTTTCTGGCTTGCCTTAACTCCGCTCTCATTACATGACGATCATGCCTTGCGTGTAGCTTGGCTTCTTCACCCAATACTGGCATCACTTCGCGAATAGCTTCTAGCTCTCCCATTAAATGCCACACCTCTAAACGCCACCACCACAAGCGGAACGGTCTAGTTATTGTGTTGATTATCTTCTTCATAATTCCAACAACCATTAACCAAAAATCAGCGATAGATAAGTCAGAGTGATACAGGTAGCTAAAACCCACCAACCATTCACGAACTTATCACCTTTACATTTGTCGTTATTAATCCAATCTTGCGCTTTCTTGTCGTATTTGTGATGGCTCATTTCATTCGCTCCACTTAACGATTGATTCGATTACAGCAATTATCGCTCGGTACTGTTCACCATGTTGAGTATTTGACTCGTATTCATATTCAACACGCACCTTAAACTCACCGAGCGTTAAACCAGTTTTACACCCGTATTCAATTAAAACTGTATTATCTGTTAACAAGTAAACACGGGTTGTGCGACTCACATAGCCAAAACCACCAAACTGATAATACTTCTTGAACTCATTTTCGTTGTAATGACACCACTCACCGAAGCTACAACACTCACCGAAGCTACAACACTCACCGAAGCTACAATTCCCACCGAAGCTACACCGCTCACCGAAGAGACAACTCCCACCGAAGCTACACCACTCACCGAAGCTACAATTCCCACCGAAGCTACAACACTCACCGAAGCTACACCGCTCACCGAAGCTACAACACTCACCGAAGCTACACCGCTCACCGAAGCTACACCACTCACCGAAGCTACACCACTCACCGAAGTTACTAACTTGTGTTAGGTCTGTGTTCGCTGGTATGTTTTTGATACCATTCACGTCACGTTCAATCGCGTCGAACTGCTCTTGTGTTAATTTATTTTTCATTTTCCGCACTCCTGATTTAACTTATCCTTGCTGGCTTCTTTCTTTGATAGCTCGCGCCAGCCTCTCTGTTTGCATTTCGGTGAGCAGTATATGGCGTTTTTACTTCCGAAGAACTCATCACCACACACCTTGCACTTTCTAATATCAATTGCCATTTAGACTCCTTATTGCTTTATGTGATAATTGTAGCTAAATTTAGTAACAAATAAAGAGAAAAAAATCGATGAATATACACCGACTTCTTTCCTTTTTTCGATTAACTTGGCTTATTACCCCTGCCCATGCCTTTTAGTATTAGCTTCTCTACTGCATTGGTATAGTTGCCAGACTCTTTAGCTGTCTTAGCTAGTTGGGCTTTTTCGGTGTAAAAATAAAGTCTTTGCAGCTCGAATATAGTTAACCCTTGAGTGTCGTTCATTTTCCGCTACTCCCAAAACTGCTAGTACCGCGTTCTGTATCTAATAGTTCATCAACAACCTCTAGTGAAACTTTAGATACTGGCACAATCATAAGTTGAACAATGCGATCACCTTTTTCAACTAGTGTCCCACCAACTGCAACCGATGTTAAAGGCGCGTGTATATCACCACGGTAGTCTGAATCTATAACACCTACATAGTTAGCCATTCTAATTCCTAGCTTTGCCATAGATCTCCTACACACCAACAAGCCGACATAGTTTTTAGGTATTTCGCAAGCAATTTCAAGGTTCATCATGCGAACATTACTAGATAGAACGGTTGTCTCAGTTGCGCACAAATCAAATGCAGCAGCTTCTTGTGAGTGGTATTTTGGGATTGGCTGATTCTTGCCTAATTTAATTTTCATTTTTATTTATCCTGGTAGTTACACAATTGGTTTAACACCATGCTCACGTAAAAGTGATCGATATCGTTTAATTTCTGTCTCGTAGTCAGACCAGTGTGGAAATCTTACTTTGAGCGGATCGTGCGATCCATCCAACCACACTAAATGTTCAGCTCCATAGTGGTACTCGATAAAGCCCTGATACTCCTTGCGCATTCCAGATCCTTGTTGATTGCACTTTACTGAGCATTGCTTGTGGATGTTAGTAAGCTCATACCGAATCTCTGGTGCTGCTGCTCTAGTTCGGTAATGTCCCGCGTCATACTTGATACTTGGTGAGTCAGTTCCGCAAGTGCAGCAAGGCTTATCCTTATCTCTAACATGCACTATAAATTGGTTAACTAACTTCTGAAGTTTATCTTGCCACTCCTTAATTGGCTTAACCTTCTTCTTATGCTCTGTATGTGCCCTATTTACCTTCCTTTTAAACTCAGCTTGTGATTTTGCAGCTTCCTTTTGTTTCTTCTCCTTGATCTTTTTAGAAAGGTTTATGGAGTGCTTCATTGCGCACTCTCTATCACAAAACCAATTAACGGGAGATTGGAATCCCTGGTTAGCTATTTTTTTGTTTTTACAGTGCTTACAAGTTCTAATTCTATTGCTCATCTTCTTTCTCAATATATCGAAAATTAAAACCGTGAGCGTTATAAAAACTCTGAACGTTATCCCTAAAGTCATTATGCTGGCGAGTGGATAACTTCCTTGTTACTTCCATTGCATTAACAAGAATTAATTGATTATCATCAGGCAATCCCCAAAAGTTAGTTTTCTTGAGGATGTAATCAACTACAGGACCGTTAACAGGGTCGGATAGTAAGATAGGCAATCCGTGATCTCTTTTCATTCTTGCAAAAACGGTTTGCACATCCTCGCCTGTTTCTTTGCTGATTTGGTTGGCCCAAACCCAAACCTGCGCATTTGCGCTCAACGAGCGTCTATCTGTCAACTTGAACATTAAGGGCTTAACGCTTGAATCAAAGTGATCATGGATCTCGCTTACAATGCGCTGTGTGTCCTCCATGATAAAACCACCTCTAACCATAAATTCTTTCATCTGTCGCACTCACTAATAACCGTTTATTGCCATCTTCCATTAACGCCCAGTTAAAGCTAATCCGCTTTAACTTAACGCCGAACATCTTTTCGCACATCACAGTAGCTTTGTAGATAGATTTGGTATCAAGATTGATTTCTGGCGTATTTATCGGCGCACTATCTAGTTTGTACCATTTAGCGATCATTCGACTATCTCCGCCTCTTCGACTTCCTTACCTAAACATTCAAGCGCATAATCACATGCTTCGTCACGATTTAGATTGTTATCAACAATGCAGCAAATCATTTCTTCTAGTAGGTCTTTGCTAATTTCAAACTTCACTTGCTTACCCCTCTAACTTGATTGATGGACGAATTAACTTAGGCGCAAACTCTCTTGTTAACATGTCCTTACCGCGCTTATTTCCCATTCGTGCAATGTACAAGCAACCAACTCTGATTCCTTCTTTGATTATTCTTTCCATTGTCTAACGCCTTGTTTCTTGGATAACTTATCTACTCAAGTAAATCTTGACCGTTATTTTTACGAAATTGATTTATGCCATCCATTAATGATTTCATACTTTGCTGTGACTCTTGCTTTTGGTTGTGCAATTCTTCAATACCAGGTAATGACTTCGGAAGTAATTCTACAGGTGTATTTTCAAAGGTCATGTAATTATCAATGAACTGTTTCTTTTTCCACTGAAGATCGCATTCCTTTGTTTGGCATAAACCAACCCAACTACCTAGATTCTTCACTGCGGCCATTGCTTGTTTATCTTCAAGCTTTAATGTTCCATATGAACCAACGGAGCTAATCGAGTTAATAACCTGCATCCATGCTAGCTCTGCTTTATCTTCTGCAGTTTCGTCATTAGCAGTTAAGTGTCGAATAATATCCGCAGGCTTAGGCATAAATGTTCCATGCCTTGGGTCGCGCAAATGGCAATCAATACCGTGGCTTATTTGCTCAAGCGTGAATTGCTGCAGTGCATTAAAGTAAATCCTTGCCTTTGGTTTACTGAATGACTTGTCGTAAGTTTCAGATAATCCCATCATAAGTTCTGCAAAGTCTTTAGCATCCGTTTCATAGTTCATATTAAAAGTCCTTTAGGTTATTCATAGTTTGCTGAGCTGCAGAACTAACACCACTAATCTGCATATTTGAACCGCCTTTATCTTGCGCTCGTTTTAGCCATGAGCTTATAAAGTTTTTAACTCCATTTGCTGTCTTGCGTTTTGTTGGGTTTGCATCAAGCCAGCCAATCATTGCTAGAAGCTCAATGTTTACATCAACTGCAGGGTATAAAGATTGATACTTTTCAATATCGCTTTTAGTTACGCCATGCTCGCCAGAATTTAACGGCATGAATATGATTGCGTTTTCTACTTCTGCAGTCGGTTTAGCTTTTGCCTTTGGCTTCTTCTTGTTTAAATAAGCCTCTAGCGCCTTATTTAGAATCCAGCTACCTGAGCGGTCATCAATCTTTCCAGCCGCCTGAGCATCTTTCCATAACTGATTATCTAACATTACGTTTGTTCTACAAAGTCCCACCACATATACTCCCGTGTAATTATTGTGTAGCTTTTACATACATTATACACACCTTCTTATAAAAAGAAAGGGGAATCAATCCCCATTCGATACTATTTGAAGTGTGACAAGCTTTTCTCTCAATCGTTTCAGCTCATCGCTAGCCTTTAATTTATCAGGCAGCTCCTTTGCGTATAGTTGCTTCTTCTTCTGCTTGGCTATCTGTTTCTGTGTTCGTGATATTACCCTTTTTAGGTGCGCAGGGTGCATTTAATCTCCTCAATTGCCTTGTATGCAGCTCTGCATTCATCAAGGCTTTTCAATGATCCTGTGTGATACTTGAACCCTAGCTTTTTAGAAATCAACTTATATAGCTCCGATCTCTTCATTCTCCCATCTTTCCATACTGGATCGATAATCCCATGCAATGCCTGTCTATGCTTTTTGATTTCAGGAGTTGGTATGCATCCAAGTGGTTGAGTTCTGTTTTTTGTCTTATGGTGACAGCCTACAAAGTTATTGCAGCAATCACATTTCCAGAAAGGGAGTTTAGCTAAATCACTTCTGTGCGGATAAATCTCAATTCCATTGGTTAATCTAGCCTCGATTTCATCTTCACATGAGCAGCAATAGATATTCATATTCTTTAATCCAATAGTTCAATTAAGACATTAGGTTTGATATACCCAATGCACTTTAAAGTAAAAATATTTAAGAATAAGCCAATCAGGTATCACGCCATATTTAAAGTGTTCTCACACTAGTCACTCTTTCGAGTATCAAACCTAAGTTAGCTATGTTTGTCGCAGTCTTATGCTTAGATGGCTTATTCGAATGTCATTGGTGTTTTATATACCGCTCTAGCCAACTGGTTGCGGCACTTACTTTGCGGATAGCTAGTGGAAGCTAAGGTGTGAACTCTGTGGAGGCTGTAAGGAAGTGGATTGTGTCTGGCAGGATTCGAACCTGCATCTGCCCCGCTGTTAACGAGAGTTTGTACCATTTAACTACAGACACAAAAAAGGGCTTAGTAAGTAACAACCCCGTTGGAAGTGGGGCGCAAAACAGTAAGTTTAAAAAACCCTCCGTGATTGCTACTGACTAAACCCACTTACTTTTTGACTTTCTAACGGCTTCCACACCGCGTATTACGTTACTATTTTACTACTTGTTTATGTTTCATTCAAGTGACCACACCTCCCGCATTAAAAATTCCACATGATTTTTGTCTTTTAACTTCGCTGACATGATCAGATAATGTGTTTTGTTGTAACAATGTCGATAGTCATCACCGAAACGCTCAATACCTCGAATGATGCGCGTGTATGTATCGCTGTTGGTTCTTAGTGTCATTTTCATAGCAACCACCAGCTAATCATAGCCACTCCGCTTACAAGCATCAAGAACACCAATTCAGCCAATATTCCTACTCTCATTTTTTATTCTCCGCTAAATCTAAAATTGATACTTTGCTTTTTCTTGCCTTGCCACCAGAAGGGTTCATTCCTGGCGTTGCTTCATATCTTTGTCGAGTTCTTCTTTGAAGCTCTGGCAGTGACGGCGATTCTTCTTTTTGCTCTGTTGGTTCTGGCGCGCAAGGCTCTGGAACTGGTTTGTTGTCGTGTTGAATATTACTTTCTTCATTTCTGACCTCTCTAAATATTTGTGATACTTGTTCGTGCGTGTAGCCTAGCTATCTGGCTCGGGTAACTATCTAACCAAAGGCGTCAAACTTAGCTACGTCATTGAGAGGCTTAGCAGATAGATATCTTTGCCTTACCTCCTCTCTGTGCTGATTGGTGACTGGTTTGATAGTTCACCTTTTACTATATGTATTATTCAATGGGATTGGTCTTTGCGCAACTCTTTGTATAACTCCTGAATGAACTCGACCTCTTCTTCGTTTGCTTTTAGAGTTAGCATTCCCATTACTCCAAAGTTTTTTAATGCGCTCTTTATGCTGATTACCATAATGTCTGCATTATGCGCTATCTCTTTATAGGCCTGCCACTGATCGACCGTTAAGTTAAGCACTTCTTTTCTGATTCTGTATTGCTTCATCTTCTCTATTCCTTATGTTTAGTCTTTAAGTTCAACAATCAAATGAGGCGCATATTCTTTGATGTATCGAACCAAGTCAGAGTCTTTTATTTTTATGGAGGCTAACTAAGTTGATCCGCCCCATGCTTTTGGCCCTGCAATTCTGTAGCTGCAGTCATATCCATCGACACCCATGTAAGCAAGCTTACTACCTTCTGCATTTCTGTGTATTTCTAGTAAATGTTCCATCAGTCTTTCTCCTATGTGGTAGTCTAAAATGTCATTATTCTTGAATGAATCATCTTTATCTTTCACCTTGCATTCAACCCTTTGTAATGCGCCGCCAATTTCCAACCCTAACTTACTGGTGAACCAAACCTCAGTGCCTTGATAGAAAATATTGCATCTTGCCAATTTGCCACTCTCAAGCTTATATATTGCTCCGTGTTCCAAATCGCTTATTTTCATATTCACCTCTAATAGCCAGTTAACCTAAACGCCTATCTGTCATTTGACCGTTAAGTACACCAATCCGATGTATTAACTCTGTCTTGCTAAAACCTATTAACTTTGCTTGCTCCGTGAAGCGGTCTGTAATCGTTTTTAAGAGGCTTAGATTTTTGGCGTCTTCTTGTCTTAGTTCTCGGTTGCAAGCCTGTGCTAGTCCGTTCAAGGCTGCGTGTTGTTGTTCTGTTTTCATAATCCTTTACCTATTTTTGAGATTTGTCCAACTAGGAGACCTCGCTCTTGTTTTAGCAATCCGATTTTTCGCTTTTCTTTATATGCTCCAATGCAGTTTAGGCAACCATGCTCTTTGAGTATGTCGTAGAATTCGCAGTAACTACCCCACGCATCGTATCCGCTACCACTATCGCTCGCTGACTATTCACGATCTTCCTTTGACCACTGGTACGCAACTGTTAGGCAGTTGTCGTAAATATCTTTGTTGATAGCCTCGTAAAATTCTTTAATTTCAGAGCCGTGACACTTACACAAGTTTATTTCTCTTTGGGACTGTCTAAGTTTTATCTCTTCGCCTATTTCGCCGATGCGTTTTGCAAGTTTTTCTAATGTATTCATAATATGCCCTCACTATAGTGATTCAAATTCAACGTGAACTAGATTTCCGTCCCAATTATTTTTCATTGGTAGCTTGTTGCTCAGGTATGCTCTATAAAGCCATTTAGCACCAGCTAGCGTTAGTGTGGTTTCGGCAACTTGACCGTTCCAACCTGTTTTTTTATTCTCCTTATCTCTGTATGAGACCTTAAAGTATTTATCACGAGCGTAAGAGGTTGGTTCTATACCTCTAGCTGTCTTGAGTAGCATACCCATACCTATTAGCTTGTTATTAACCTGCTGAACATTTACACCATTAAGTTGACGGAAAAATACTGGCGCTGTCGTACCTTTGGAAAATTGAGCGGTTATAGTATTGCAAACGCCCTGTAAGCGATCCACTTCCAGCATTGCAGCTTCTTTTTCTTCCTCAGCTTTGATTACCATTAAAGCGAGTTCTTTTGTGCTTGGTAATGCAGGTTTATTTTCGTTTCCCTTATTAATCCAATATCTAGTAATCATCTCTAGATATTCAATGTCGTATTTTGCGACAAACATTTTTGATTCGAGCTCTGGAAGGTGGTACTCAGAAACGTATCCGCGACTATCTAATGATGGTCGAATAATCTGACCATCTATTTTTTCAGAAAACATACCCCTGATTGACTCGTTAATGTGCTTCTTTTGCTTACCAAGCATTTTTGCAAGCTGGCTAGATGTCATTGTTGCTGATTGGTTACTTGTCATTAGTTGGTTCATTCTCTCGCTCCAGTTTCCATTGCTCAATTAACTTCTTAACTTCTGGCACCAGCTCAACAGGAACTGATACTCGCTTAACTGCCCATTCGTTTGGTGGGCGACCTGCTTTGTTATTCATCTGCTATCCTTCGTTTCGATAAATTAATCATAGATTAACTGGTTTTAAAACACCAAGGAATTAAATCGATTGATAATCTAATATTTATGAGAAAAATCGATTAACAATCTCTAGGCAATAAAAAAGCCCGCATAAGCGAGCTTTTTTTGGTGGAGGTGCTGGTGGTGTGTTAATTAAAACTCATTGCCTTGATATCCGTTATTCTGGCTACCTTGGTTTTGATACCCTTGATTTTGATTTTGATAGCCGTGACCGTTATGGTTGTTGTTTTGATATCCGCTTTGTTGCTGATTGTTTTGTTGGCCCTGATTATTGTCTTTCTCGAAGACTTGCCCCTGAGTCGACCCTGTCGGCCCCCATAATTCAAAAGATTGAGATCCATCATCCCACGTTGTAAGCTCGCCAATGGTTTTCCAAACTTTCTTTGTTTGGCCTTGCCCATCTTGGTACTCACGAATTGCGATTGTCATGTTTTTTTTATTTGCTACTTGTGCCATTTTTAATTCCTTAGTAATTGATAGTTAAGTTGCGGATTTGATTTTTAGCGATGGCAGAAACAACTTTCTTCGCTGTTTCCTCATCGATACCGATTGCAATTATATCTTCTTTTGACTGCTTGCATATTTTGCCAACGTGACGCTTATTTGCTTCGAGTTTTTCTTGCTCAATGCGCTGGTGCTCTTGTTCATCCTTTTGGCGTTGAACCTCTGCTTTTCTGGCTGCTTCCGCTGCCTCCTTCGTGTCACGCTTCGCCTTTTCTTCTGCCGCTATACGATTAGCTTCAGCTTTACGCTCTTGCTCAATGCGGCGCTGTTCTGCTTCTTCAGCTTCGCGCTTCGCCTTTTGCTCGCGCTTGATTGCATCTTGCTTTTCTTGCTCAATTAGTTCGCGCTCTTGCTGTTGGCGCTGAATCTCTTCCTGCCTTGCTCGCTCAGCTGCTTCAGTTTCAATGCGTGCCTTTTCAGCTTCACGCTCTGCATTTTCTTCAGCAAGCCTAGCTGACTCCTCGCGCTCAACTTGCTCTCTGCGTAGCTTCTCAAGCTCGACTCGCTCAGCTTCAACTCTTGCGGCCTCAACCTCTCTTTCAATTGCCTGTACATGGCGGTTTGTTAGCTGTTCAAGCGTTAATGCAACCAGTGCGGCAACTTCATCAACGCGGCGTCCAAATCTCTCCTTTGAAATATCAGACTCGGCAAGCTCGTCAATCATAATCTCAATTTCAGATGAGTGCTTTTCAATTGCCAAGGTTGGCATATCTTTGATTGATATAATGCGATCTTCTATTTCTAGTTTGATACGCTTCTTTTCGTCATCAATAGCTTTATACGCTTCCTTGAATGGGATTTCGATCGATGATATCTCGCTTGTTAATCGCTTTGCTTCTGAGTCGATCATTTTGCCAAATGCTAACACTGGCGCTTTCATCTCCTTGCGGCTTTTTTCAAGAGATGTTCTTAGTTTTGTCATCTCACTGGCGATTGACTTAGATCGGCCATACCCTTCCGTGGTTGAAGCGTCTGGAACTTCCGATCCATAAGTTTCTCGAAGTTCAGCTAGTCTTGCGTCAACTTCCTTATATTCAGTAACGGTGCCGTTTTGTACTTCTTCGTTGATCTTACTTAGTAGTTCCATTTTGTGCCTCATATGCTTTTTTTAGTTCATTAAACCTATAGTCAAACATAGCCTTAGCTTTCGTTAGGTACTTTTCAGGGCTAATACCAAGCTTGCGGCATTCTGTGTGTATCTTCTGGCAGTCAGCCTTGTGCATAGCGTTAAGTGAATGAGATATAGTTACCTTCGAGTATTTAGTCGCCCATTCGTGAACCTCTTTATCAAACGCTTCAATTTTCTGAGGTAGTTCAGATTGAGCTTTCATGTCTTTTTCGCTTTGTAGTATCTGTTGGTATTCTTGGCTATCCATTAGACCAAGGAATATATCAGCACCAAAACCAAGCATTGACAGTGATTTTTTTATAGAGTCTGCAAGAGTTTTCTTGAAATACTCACCATCATGCGATGGTCCGTACTTTGTTCGACTGATGTATGGAGTGTGACCGGCTTGCACTGGGCAGGTTATCTTTTCATCGCCAATCATGTACCACAACCTAACAATCAAAGTGTGCGTTATTTCTTTAACTTCTGGTGTTATGTCTCCGTTCTCATGTGTTACTGCGTCTTGGATTATCGCACCTTCGTCGAACCTTTCAGTTTCAACCTCATAACCCCATCCTTTACCAAACATCCCAAACTCTTTAGTTGCCATCATAACCACTGACTGCAAACTAAATGATGTTATTTTTTGCCCTTTAACGTTTGCTTGCTTGGTGTACTTTTGGTCGATGGTTTTATTTCGATCCCAAACGTTCATGTTTAAATTGTCGCTCATCGCTTTTTCTCCATATCAGCAACTATCAAAGAGCGTATGTATGCAGTGATTGTCCCATACTCTTCTTTTTTATCCCTCAGCCATTCAGCGGTTTTCCCTTTGGCTACCCACTGCGGCACTAATTGTTTTTCCATGCTTATTCCTCTTCGTTTCGATGAGTTAAATTTAGCCTGTAGATAAAATACAGTCAATCATTTTTACGTATTTATTTTATTATTTTTTTATTGACAAGATATAATGTTTATTCTAATATGAATCCATCAAAACAAAACAAGGTCACGCAAATGAAGCGATTAACAATTCCAACTGTAACAACTAGCTTTAATGACAGTTATATGGTTATCAGTATCGATCCAAAAGTTCTAGCTATAGCAATTGCCAATAATGGAGAGTACGCCCAAGACTTGATTTCACATCTTCGTGATGAGCTTGGCAAGGAACTGTTCGATTCAATTGTAGAGGAGAAGTGTTAATGAATGTAATGATGACATATCTATGCCGAAAGGATTGGGAAGAACAGTGGGAAGATCAACTAATTCACGCTTTCCAAACTACTGATCATAGCTTTGATGATGTAGACGACTTTATCCATGATGCTTGGGAGAATAGGTTAGAAAATGAAACTGAAGATGCACTAACAACTAGGGAGTTAAATGATGAGTATTAACGCGATAAATCAAAAAGAAACCAGTGAGTGCAGAATGAGATTTTAATCTGTACCAAAGGCTGATAGAAACTACAATCTATCAAAAAAGATGATTAATAAAATGAAAACCAGAAAGCGCATTGCTGATGAGCTTGGTTGAGATTTGTCAGTAATTAATACAGAAATCTTGGTTTAATTTTTAGATTAAAAAAGGTGATTTATTGTGAAACTCATAGCTAGTATTTTGGTTGTTATTGCACTGTCTTGATGATATTGCATTAATGAAAAGGTTGAGAGAATGTACCAGTTATACACTATAAATTGTGAAGGTGATGGCTTTAAGGATTACTCAGAATTAGGAAGTGATATAGTTGTTTTTGTATGCAGCAACGGTAATCTCGGAAGGTTTGGGTTTTAATGGTCTACTTATGATTGAGAATTACTTAGCACTAATTGTTTTACTTTTAATAACTCGCATCTCTAAAAGGTGCGAATTGCCATGCATTATCATAGCGTTTTACGTGGCGTATATTGTAATTGACATCATGATAACTTATGATAATAGGTGGTTTTATTTGATAAACGCCGTTCTCGATATTGTTATAATGCTTATGTGTTTTCGATTGATCTTATCTGGAGTGTCATATGCAAAGACTACATTCGCCTTCATGCTTTACGTTGCGGTATTCTATGTCATTCCAGACCTATCAATGTACTCTATGCTTAATATGAAACAATACCATCTAGTGACTGATATTTACTACTCGGTCATGAATGTTACGGTTTTTATTGATATACTATTCGCATTAGTTGGCTCTGATAATATAATAAGCAAGTGGCTTTTTAAGGATAATTAGTGCATGAAGTACTGATTCTCGTATATGAAAACTGGAGTAACTTTGTTGATGATCAGATGGGTGTTATACTTATAACATTAAGCATTGGTCATCTTGCCATACAAATAATAAAAGGTGCATGGATAGTATATGTCGATAGATACAAGCCAACTGGCGAACGGTGTGACCGGAACAACTGTCGCAACAGGCGTGGTGGGTAGTGGGTTATCACTAACTAGCATTATTAGCGAGTACGCCCTAGTGATTACTGTTTCTTGTACATTTTTTGGTGTAATTATCGCCCTAGTTTTTCACATTATAAACTCAAGAATTAATAGAAAGCGCCTAAACATACAGCGAGCTGACAAGGTTTCGCAATGGATAAGTGAAGGTAAGACTATTGATGACATCGAGAAAATACTTGCCATTACAGATGGGATATACAAAAAGAGATAATCATGATCGTCGATACTAAAATGATTCTTACTGATAATTAAGATTATGGTTACATGTATGGTTCGGCCAATAGTGTCGATCGGATTATGAAGGATTTAAATCTATAGGGCAGACGCTAACAGATGGATCTGCAAGAACCGTCACTTTTCTAATGTATGAAATTGGTTACACTGGTGATGTGATAGTTACAATTAACAGAATATCGAGGTAGTTATGCCAAAGAAGCGAGTTTACAACCCAAAAACGACACCTAAGTCAAAATTAAAGCGAAAAGACCGAATGCGTATGATTAACGGGGTTCCCGACAAAAAAGGATACATAAAGTAATACAGACCGCCAAATGGCGGTTTTTTGTCTCCTCAATAATTTGTTATAATATTAGAAATAAAGGCTGAAATAAGGGTAAGAAATGCCTAAGTCATCAACAACATTAAAAAAAGGTGATAATCTACCACCACGCGGAAAAGCAAAAAAAAATCTAATCCTTGATGCTATATCAGAAAGGGCGCTTCTAGGTCTTGATAAGGGAGCTTCAAGAGATGAAGCAGAAAAGGCTGTGTTCGGGTTCCTTGCTGAGTCTGCCTTTAATCCTACCGAGGATACATCAGCAGTATCAAACACATGCCTAAATCAATTAATGAAAAAGGGCTGGCCTGATGTTAAGCCGGTATATCAACCGGTAGAATTTGAATTAAACGAGAATTCAAAACCTCACGAAAAAGCATCACAAATACTCAAGGCTGCTAGTGATGGTATTTTACCTCCAGATATTGCTAATATGCTAATATCCTCAATAGCCTCTATGCTTAAGATCGAAGAGGTTACAGAAATCAAGCGCGAGATAGAGAAGATTAAAGAGATGCTAGGTATTAATAATGAGTAGCATCCTTCGTGACATTAAAAAGATAAAACCTCTCGTTGCGTCTATGAGTGGTAATATTGAACCTACTGTGTATGGAATAATTGATAGGGTTGATAATGTAGATGGAGAGTTGGTTCCTCACGTTATTAGGAGATGGAAGGGCACTATAGGTGATATGTCGGAAACGGATGAAGAACCGACCATTTACGTTATAGAGAAGTTTGAGATAGCCTTGTTGGTTCATAAGAAATACAAATGCTTCCCTGGCTCTCGAGCATCAACCAAGACTATGTTTGCTCAAAATACCCAAGTATCAGAGGTTCACACTACCGGTCAAAAAATATATGTACTTCGTGAGCGTATGAATTCAATTAAGGAATCAATATTTTCAGGCATTGAGTCAACGATTAAAAAGTCTGGGCTTTCTGGGTTTTTATCTGTTCCATCTAGGTGGGAAATACGAAACACTAATGGTGGTAAGTTTGTATTTGGTGGGATGCAGAACATTATTGACATGAAAGGCGCATCAGATTTTAAGCGGTTTTTGATGGAGGAAGCTGAAAAGACAAAGCAATCTACAATTGACACTCTTGGCCCGACACTTCGCGATGTTGATGGTGCTGAGCTTTGGTATATCTGGAACGTTGCTAGCTCTCAAGACCCAATGTCAAAGGAGTTTATTATTCCTTACCAGTCTGAGCTTGATAAGAACGGTGTTTATGAGGATGAGCATCACTTGATAATATTTACCACTCATGAGGATAACCCTTGGCTTGAGCATGATGAGTCGTTAAGGCTTGAGCTAGCTAAAGATAAAGAGAAAAGGGATAAGGGTATTATGTCAAAATCAAGGTTTGATAATATTTGGCATGGGAAGTTTAACGATGATTGCACAACGTCAATTATTCAGGAAGACTGGTTTAACGCCTGTATAGATGCCCACAAAAAGTTAGGATTTAAGGCTAATGGGATAAAGGTCGGCGCTGGAGATCCATCAGATATCGGAACTGACCCGTTTGGATTCTCAATTAGGCATGGAGTTGTTGTTACGCATATTGATGAGATTGAGGGCGATAACGGGAATAGAAAGATGGATGAGGCATGTAAGGTTGCAATCCTTAATCAAGTTGATTCGTTTGGTTATGATGCTGATGGGCTAGGTGCAACTCTTAGGGATAACGCTCACGCAGCCTTTGCAAATAAAGGAACAAAAGTTTATGCCTATAAAGGGTCCGAATCATGTCACTTGCCCGATGCTGCTTTTAAAAGTGAGACCGCTCAGTTGACGCAAACTAATAGGGCTTTATTAAATAAAGATGTATTCAAAAACAAGAAGTCGCAGAACATTGTTGATTTTGCGGATCGGGTTTTTAGGACTTACGAAGCGGTGGTTGAAGGTAAGTATTACGACCCTGATACGCTAATAAGCTTTGATAGTGAATCAATTAAGGCTAATATGCTTCAGAAACTTAAAGCTGAAGCGTGCAAGCTACCAATAAAACCAGGTAATACTTTGCAGTTCTACACCAAGCCAGAAATGCGTAAAGGCATAACTTTGCCAGATGGATCAAGGCTCGTCATTCCTTCACCTAATCTTTTCGATGCTGTTGTGGTATCATTTGATAGAGATTCACTTGTAACCGTGGGAACTCAACCACGAGCGATACCAAGGCCATTGAGAACTATGGGGCGTAAATAATGCTTACACTGGACGAATTAAAAAAGCTTCACGATAAGGCGTATAACGCCAATCAAGTAACGAGAGAGCAAGCCTCTGATGATTTAATCTTTTATCACGTTACCCAGTGGGATGATCAGTTGCTTGGTGACTCACAGTTACAGTATCGCGGTGAGTTCAATGTACTTAGAAAGGCTGGTCGCCAAATCATGGCAGACCTTTCCGCAAGCCCTGTTCAGCCAGATTTTCATCCAAAAAATGAATCAAGAAGTGATGATGCTGAGATTATGGACATGCTTTACAGAGCTGATGACCGAAGGCTTGCAAGTCAAGAGGCTTATGATTTTGCAAAACAGGATGCTGTTGTGTGTGGTTATGGGGCTTGGGAGTTATTGACCGAGTATAGAACTAATGCGATCGGAGATGATGACCAAGTAATTAAGCGTCGATATGTACCAGAAGCAAATAACACATGTTTATGGGACCCTAATGACAGCTCTCTAGCAAAGGAGAATGCCAAATATGTATCTATGCTTACTAAGTTTTCAGAAGATGGTTATTGTGACTTAGTTCGCGAGCTAACTGGTGATGATGACTATCAGTACTCTCAAGCTAGCTTTAAAGATCCAGAGCAAAGCTATACATTCCCGTGGGCTGGCGGTGAAGCTAAAAAGATTTACGTGGTTAGCTTCTACCACCGAAAGAAAGTAAAAGACAATGTATTAACATTTGTTGACCCTTTTGAGCAAACATTATCTCTGTATGAATCGCAAATAGAAGAGCAGATGGATGAGTTAGTGAGCTCAGGTTATGAAGTTCTATCCACTAAGGAAGTGATGCGATGGGAGGTTAGGAAATACATCGCGTCAGGTGAAATGATACTTAATGGAGATGTTAACCAAAAAACAGGAGAAAGAACTGGTGAGGTTGTGGCTGGTGAATTCATACCAGTAGTGCCAGTTTATGGTGAGTACGCTCCACAGTTAGAAGGTGAATCTTACTGGTCTGGAATTACTCGATTAGCTAAAGACCCGCAACGACTTAGAAACTTTCAGTTATCATACCTAGCTGATATAGTTTCTCGCTCACCTAGAAGAAAGCCAATCTTTACCCCTGAGCAGATCCAAGGGTTTGAGATTATGTATGAAGAGAACGGGGCAGATAATAACTATCCGTACCTGCTTCAAAATAGAACAACAGCACAGGGTGAGCCTCTTCCGCTGGGTCCTATCGCTGAGATGCCAGATCAACCTATCCCTCAAGCACTTGCGGTAAGTATTGATCTAACCAGACAGGCTATTGAGGATGTTGCCAGCCCTGGATTACCTCAAAATGTAGCTGATCCAGATATGTCAGGTAAAGCAATATATGCAATACAAAATAGAATAGACCAGCAGTCATACATCTATCAGTATAACTTCAAACACGCCAAAAAGAGGGATGCTGAAATATATGCATCTATGGCTAGTGAGATTCACGACACACCTAAAGTTATCACCGTAGAGACTGCAGACGGAAGCATGAAGCAGATCGATCTCATGCGAGTTGTCATTGATAGTGAAACTGGGGAAGCTTTAGTTCTTAACGATCTAACTAACATGGAGTTTGATGTTTATGCCGATATTGGCCCGTCTTATGAGTCGCAGAAACAGCAGACTCTAGAGAGACTGGAGATAATGGCTAACTCGGTTGCAAGCACAGATCCAGCATTACATAAGATTCTAGTTATGAAACAGCTTGAGATAATGCCAGGCGTTGATTTTGATGATGTTCGCGATTATGTTAGAAGTCAATTGCTGATTATGGGAATAAAAGACCCAGAGACAGAGGAGGAGGCTCAGGTTGTAATGCAATCACAACAAAGCCAGCAGCAAGACCCTGCTATGGTTCTAGCCCAAGCAGAGATGACAAAGGCGCAATCAATGCTAACCAAAGAGCAGCGACAAGCGCAGAAAGACCAAGCTGATATACAAATTAACTCTGCCAAGGTTGAGATTGACGCTTACAAAGCTCATACAGATCGAGCAGAACAAGAAGTTAAAGCGGTGGAAGCTGGTGCAAACATCAATAAAACACTGTCAGAAACAGAGGCTATCAATGTTGACTCTCAAGTTAAAAGAGCGCAAACAATAGCAAACCAATTCAGAGGAGCATTGATTCAGTGACATAACTTCAGCGCGAGGAAAGAACGAATATAGGTATGGGGAACAGCACAGACAAGTACAGGAGCCAAAATCCCACTTCTTGCAAGCACTCTCTATCGGGTGTAAAATCAAATTACTGAGATGAACAGGTTAAACATGAATCTACTCATGGATTGCATGAGGTTTTACTTGATCAAAACAAGGTGACATAAAATGCCAAAGAATCAAACTTTGGAAGAGCTAAAGAAAGGAAACGCAGAAGCTGAGAATGGCACAGAGGTGGAAACCGCAACCACCAATGTAGAAACTCAAGTTGAAGCGGTAGAAGAATCTGAAGTTGAACCACAACAGGTTGCGGAACCTAGTGATGATGAAACTGAAGAAGATACTACTCCTGCCTGGATGCAAGCAGGCGATGACGAGCCTGATGATGACGATTCTTTTTCTAACTCTGATGCGGCCAATATTCGACGAAAGTGGAAAGGCAAGCTGAAGGAGGTGGAAAAAGAAAAGGACAGTGAAATTGATGAATTGCGCGCAAAAATAGCAGCGCTTGAAGTTAATAAACCTGTCGCAGCTAACTCTGTATCTATGCCTACAATGGAAAGTTGCGATTTTGACGAGATTGAGTATCAATCACAAATGACTTCTTATTTTGCAAGTCAGATCGATACAAAGATTCAAAAACAAAGTCAAACAGCTAGCCAAAAGCAAGCGCAAGATGAAGCTGTAAAGCAGCAGGAAAAGGCTATTAACAGTCATTATGAACGAGCTGCAAAGCTGGCGAAGGAGTCAAATATTACTCCAGAGCAGTACCAAGCCAGTGATATTGCTGTTCGAAAGGTTGTAGCTAGCATTCCTAACTTTGGTGAGCAGCACGCTGACGCTGCAGTAGACGGTATCATCTCAATGATTGGTGATGGTAGCGAGAAGCTAATGTATTATGTTGGCGTAAATAAGCAGGCCAAGGCCAAGTTTAAGGATGCACTTGAATCAGATCCATCTGGAATTCGAGCTGCAATGCTTCTTGGTGAAATGAAAGCGACTGTAATGCAACCGGTCAAAAAAGTTAGTAAAGCTAATAAGCCTACCACACAGGTTCAAGGTGATGAAAAATCCGACACTGCATCTTTATCTAGCTGGCAGCGTAAGTACGAAAAGGCAAAGGTAGGGCAGGAAAGGTTTAAGATTTACCAAGAGGCCAAGAAGGCCGGGTTTAATGTTCATTCTTGATAAAGGTAAAATCTTATGTCTACATTAAGTGCAGGTAAAATCGCTGAAGTAATGTTCGGCACGTTTGTTGAGAAATACAAACACCAATCGGTAATGCTCGATCTCATTGATGGTGAATCGGCAGATCCAATTAAGCTTCAAAATGCTGGCAATACAATATGGTACCCAGTGCAGCAACACCGACCAATTCTTGCTGGTTTTGACTTAACAGGTCAGGAGCAAGGAATTATCGAAGAGACAGTTCCTATTTCTTTAGGAACTCCTAATAATGACCTAATCGAGCAGCGCATTGACAATATGCGTGATATGCGATTCTGGGAGCGTGCTGGTGAGCAATCCGCAATGCAGCAGATGACACAGTTAAACCAAGATCTAACCAATCTAGTTGTAAATACTGGCTCTCTTTACTATGAATTTGACACGTCAGTATCACAAAATGGCTTTGACTT
>UEXM01000752.1_pt1 | contig 32002 bp, 54 predicted proteins | sample 1796661 | NCBI WGS metagenome assembly UEXM01 (sample SAMEA4772469, study PRJEB27181) | metagenome
CTCTTCAGGATCACACTTCCAAACGAAGTCATTATCACAGAAGATGGCTATGCCATTCCAGTTGTTACACAAAGGTGTATAAAACCTTGTAAAAGAAAATTCTGTTGATTCATTAGGCACATCTTTTCTACCATAAATACCACGCTTAATTAGCTGTGCTTTTACTAAAGACATAACCTCGTGATCACCGTTGTCTAATATAGACTTTCTAACTACTTTTGTAGCTTGCGGATGACGTGAATCACTTCCTATAAATATTCTCATGCTATAAATTTTAATATTGTTTCAAAATTATTTAACGGTACCATATTAGGACCATCGCTTAAAGCGTTGTCCGGATCAGGATGTACTTCAAAGAAGTAACCATCAACATCAACTGCTTGTGCTAACTTAGCTATGTATGGTGCATACTTTCTATCACCACCACTTTTATTACCAAGAGCGCTAGGCTTTTGAGTTGAATGAGTAACGTCCATAACTATAGGTACGTTAAATTTTTTCATATCTAGTATCTGTCGGAAATCTACAACTAAGTTACCTAAACCAAACATAGTTCCACGCTCAGTTACCATTATATTATTATTACATGTGGATTGCACTTTTTTAATTGGGTGCTCCATGTTGTTACCACTCATAAACTGTGCCTTCTTTATATTTACGGTCTTACCTGTTCTGCCGGCTGCAAGTAAAAGATCTGTTTGTCTACATAAAAAAGCAGGTATTTGTATAACATCAACAACATCTTTAACTTGTATAGCTTGTATAGGCTCGTGTATGTCTGTTGTTATTTGAACATCAAACTCTTTTTTAACTTTAGCTAGTATTTCTAATCCTTCTTGTAAGCCTGGTCCTCTGTATGAGTCTACAGAAGTTCTGTTTGCTTTATCAAAAGAGGCTTTAAATATATAATCAAAACCATACTTAGCTGTAAGTTCTTTTACTTTCTCTGCTATTTTCATACATGTGTACTCGCTTTCTATAACACATGGTCCTGATATTATAAACTTATCCATTAACATCTTCTTGTGTATTTATTTCTCTACCTTCATATTTAACCTCACATACTTTAATATCATATAAACCTAAATATCTATTTTGTTCTAAGTTTTCTTGTGGATATTCATCATCTAATAAGTCATAACACTGTAAAGCGTATGGTCTATACATATATATACCAAGGTGTCTATCACCATAACCGATGTCAGATCTAGTGAACCACATAGCTTTACCTGCTTGATGTACAACCTTAACGCCGTTTGGCTCGTAGCCTTTTGTGTAAGCCGTATATACTACAAAATTATTTTTAGCTCTATCAATAAAAGGCTTTACAGTTTTATGTGTTATATCTATCATATCACCCTGTATATTGATTATAGTTTGATACTGGTTTAAAAATTCATGAGCTTGAGCTATTCTAGCTGTCCCATTTTCTGCGTCATGAGACATGATAACATTGTTGCTAGGTATAACTTCTGCTATTTTAGGACTATCAGTTATAACAAATGTATCATAACCCATAGTACGTACTTTATCAAATACTATACGTATTAGTGGCTCATCATCAAACATCATAAGCATTTTATGTTTTAGCCTAGTACTCTCTAGTCTAGCTGGTATTACAAATACTATATCTTTCATGCTCTCTTACCTGATGTTCTTCTTTTTATATCATCGTGGTTAAACTCAGCCCAGTATAACTCAAAAGCTACACCATCTTCAATACCTTCAAACTGATGATATTTACCAGGCTTAACCATAGTAAAATCACCTGCTTCTAATATTGTCTCATCTAAAAGATTTTGATCATCTTGCCAGACTCTGATTAACATTTTACCGGACTCTACATAAAATCCGTTCCATTTAAATTCATGCTCATGTTCTGAGCATTTAAATCCTTTATTAAATTCTATTCGGTGAAACTCAAAAACTCCATTAGCGTGAATCTTTTCAGTTTTTCCCCATATTTTTCCTGCTTTCATTTAATTTTATTTGTTTTTGTTTTTGTACTTCTACATAAGACTCATTGTGATATAAATCTATTGAGCCTATTTCTAATTTTCTTCTTTGAGTAGCGTTTTGAATTAGCCATACTATAGTATGTGCCGCTTCTTTATATGTTAAACTGGGTAAATCTGATTCAAGTAAACCTAAGTTAACATCTACTATCTTACATTTTTTAGGTGTAGTAAATTTTAAACTATCTGATAAATGTGATAACGAAGCTTTAGAAGCCGAATACATAAGACCCTTTGATAGGTTAGGATACTTTGCTCTACTATTTATATTTACAATAACTTTACTTGAGTCATTAGCCCACAAGTTAAACACAGCCGCTAACACTTCTGTCTGACAAAATGTTTCATGAGCATTGTTTATAAAAACTCTATACTCAGGGTTTTTTAATTCTTCAGTTAATGCATTTATACATTTAGGACAGCATATATCATACTTAGGCCTATTAAAACCTACTGGTACCCACTTGCCACACAACTCATTTTGTATTGCTTTACCTAAGCCTCTAGTTGTTCCCGTTATCGCTACTTTCATAATGTTTATTTATAAGATCAAAACTAGGCTTACCAAATAAATCACCTTTAACAGAGCATTTATCACATGGGCTCTGTGATCTATCACCGTGCTTTAATCTTTGTCTTATCTCTTTCATATCATCAGCCATCCAAACCTCTTCTAAAGTTTGTTTAGCTATATTACCTATCTTTCTTTCTTTACCCCAATCGTTTGAGCAAAACAATACATCGCCATTCCAGTCAACAAACATTTTATAAAATGGATAATGACATGGTTTACCTTTCAACTCTTCAATATCGTGATCTTCAAAACCTATCCAGTCTATTACACCACTTCTATTATTAAGCTTTAAACCATAATCTTTTAAATTATAATGAGCTCGCAAACTAAACTTACGTTTTGATACACCAGCCTCTTCCATTATTTTAAGAAAGTGATCGGCTTGATCTGGTCCATCATACATATTTATATACAACATATCTAAGCCTGAGTTATATAGGTCCTGAGGATTTACTCTCGTACCTAACACATCACCATTTGTGTTACACTCTAGTAGATTATCTTTTAAATGTTTTCTAAAAGTAAAAACTATATCAGCAAAGCTTTTGTTTAATAGTCCTTCACTGTATCCACTAAAAGATATTCTACCTGTATAATTAGCATCAGCTAAATGCTTAGCTATTTTTTCAGCAACTTCAACACTCATGTTTAAATTCCTATTAGGATAAACATCAGCCGCAAACCTTGGACAAAATATACATTTTCTATTACACAACTCAGTTGTATTAAGTTCAATAGTAAGTATAGCATCTAACGGATTAGTACTACCTTTTATTCTATTTAAATGTACTTGTTCTTGTTTTCTTCTATATTCAAGAAAAGTGTCTGCGTCGTGTACTTGATGATTTTTTCTTTCTTCTTGTTTCATATTACCATTTTCTAGAATGTTTCCATTTGTATGGAAAGTCTTCATCATTTCTATAACCATCAGCATCATACTTTTCTGGTTGCCATTTATACCATGGCTCACGTTTAGAATTTTTTGATATTTGAAAATTCTTTAATGACTGCTTTGGTTTGTTTGGAAAATGAATACTACATAATATTCTAGCACCAACAGGTATAACCTCATGATATTGAAACTGTGGTATATATAATAAATCACCTGCCTCTAATATAAACTCTTCAAGTATTTCTTTAGGTTTATCTGGTGCAAACTCTTTAAATATTCTCCATTTAACTCTACCTTGAGTATGAAATAAAAAGTTTTCTGTATTATCAGCATGCGCTGGAAAACTTTTAGATCCTTTACCAGGCGATGCGTATACATTAACCTGACCTTTCGCAAAATACCTTTCAAATGTTTTACAAACATTCATAAGTACTTCTTTTCTATATTCAGCAAATGGTATTACAAATGACTTACCATCTGTCCACGCTTTGTGTACTTGTGTTTTAGTTAGCATAGGTAATTTTAATTTACCTTTTTTAACCTTATCAAGACACCACTTCTCATGTTTATCATCCCAGCCTATTATTTGTAGGTTAGGTATTTTAGGAAACTCGTTCATGTACTGCTCGAAGTCATTCCAATCAAACAGGTTTTTAAATTTATTTCTTCTTAATACTAAATGCTTTTTACCCCAGTACTCTTTAAAAAATACTTTAGGATCAACAGGATCTAGTAACTCTTTCATTAAATTATCCATCACAACTTAAACAGTTAGGGTCCATTGCTTGTTTGGCTATATCACCTCTAAGCACAGACTCGGTTCTCATATAATACAATGTTTTTATTCCTCTTTTCCAAGCTTCTAAGTGTGTTTTATTTAACCACTTAGGATCTACTTCAGAAGGAAATGCTAAATTCAAACTAACAGCTTGATCTATATATTGCTGACGTATGCCAGCTTGATTAACAAGCTCTAGTTGATTTATCTCTTTAAAAGTTTTGTAAACTTCTTTTATAGGTATATCTTGTTCACCTACAGTAATTTTATCTAATGCCTTTATACCTTGCACAGATCCACCATCAGCTAATATCTGATCCCATACCTTGTCATTATTCAAGTTGTGTTTCTTGAATTCTTCGACAAGAGTCGGATTCTTACGGATAAACGTGCCCTTCGCGCTTTGATCCGTAAATACATTAGCAGCCCACGGCTCGATTCCTGGGCTAATATTGCCAGCAAGCTTTGAGTTAGAAACGGTAGGTGCAATAGCACGAAGGTGAGTATTACGGAATCCGGAACCCACGCACCATAGCGGCTCACCATACGTCTCTGCAAGCGCCATGCTAGCCCTTTCACTTTCAATTTTAATCTGACTAAAAATCCTTCTTGTTTCATATTGTGCTAATAATCCTTCGAAAGGAAAACCTAATTGTTGTAAATAAGTATGCCAACCTAAAACACCTAAGCCTAAAGCTCTGCTTTTCTCAGCAAACCTTACAGCGTTTTCAAAGCCTCTTCTGTTCTTAGCCTTCTGTATAAACTCTTCTAGTACGCCATCTAAAAACCATATACTATCGTATATTAGATTTGTATCTTTCCACTCATGATATTTAGCTAGGTTTAAACTAGATAAACAACATACAAAGCTATGGTTCTCATCTGTATGTAATACTATTTCAGAACATATGTTAGTCATATAAACTTTCAAAGCATTATCTTTATACATACTAGGGTTTTGTTTATTAACATTACCCTTGAACATTATATAAGGCTCACCAGTTGCTTTACGTTTTTGTAATAGCTTACCCCACTTTCTTCTTGCAACCTTATCACCAGCAGCAAGCTTTCTCATGAACTTATCACCAATAACAGTACATTGATGTAAGTTAAGTGATTGTCTATTAACGTCACCCTTTGGCTCTCTTATCTCTAACCAGTCTTCCCAGTCTTTATGTTCTATATTTAAATTAACTGATGCTGCACCTCTTCTTACAGCACCTTGGTTTGTAGCAAGTATAGTTGAATCATATATCTTACAAAAAGGTACAACACCATCTGATGTACCGTTCATTGTAATCTCAGAACCTGCTGGTCTGATTTGATTTATACCTATACCTACACCACCACCGTGTTTAGCTAATAGCATCATCTCTAGGTTTTTTTGTCCTATGTCTTGTATACTATCAGCTACATCAATACCAAAGCAAGAGATAGGTAAACCTCTCTCTGTACCTAGGTTTGATAAAACTGGCGAAGCTAAACATAACCAACCATTCCATATATACTCAAAGAATTTTTCTTCAAGCTCAGGTTTTTTAAGTCGCATTGCAGCCGTTTTAGCCACACGTTTGTAAGCTTCTTTAGGTGTCTCTCCATTATAAAGATAACCACCAGTTATTGTTTTTTTATACACATCAGCGTCTGCCCACTCTGGGTAGTCCTGACCTTTTATCCATCTGTTACTCCACATATATTACCTACCAAATATCTTCGAAATCTTCGCCTTCGTTCGCTTTGCTGTAGTCTGTTGGCCTAATAGCAAAAAAGTCGGTATGAGTATGCCCGCCAGTAAGATGATAAAACCAATCCAGGTTTTTCGCGGCTTTTTTGTCGTAGTCGAAGAGCTCTTCATATCCGAGTTCCTTAAGTTTCTCATTTGTTCTTCTTCTTATAAATTGTTTTAAATCATAAGCAGTTAAGTTTTCCAGATCACCCTTCTCAAACATCTTGTCTATATATTTTTCTTCTAATTCTAGCATTGTCATAGCTGCATCATGAACATGAGGTTTACAAGCTTTGCGCAGTAGCGGTTGTTCTTCACACATGTGATTAAACAACTTGCAACCCATTTTACTATGAAGCGATTCATCTCTAACAGACCACTTCATTTGTTGACCGACACCTTTTAACAAGTTTCTTAGTTGAAAGCTATATAGCACCGCAAACGCAGAGTATAAGCTTACACCTTCAGCAAATGCGCTAAACACTGCTAAAGATTTACCTATCTCTATTGGATCTGTACCATCATAACTAACTAAGTTATCGAACCTTTCTGCTGTAGCAGGTTCGTGTAAAAACGCTTCAAAGTCTTCAAGACCTAGCGTTTCGTTTAAATAGGAATATGCTACTGCGTGTATTGTTTCTTGACTTCCAAACATCATAGACATCTGCTGTATCTCATGTTTAGGAAACCAACCAACAACTTTCTGTGTCCAGTAATCTGACACGGCACACTCAGTTTGAGCAAACCCTAATAATATGTTACCAACTAAATGCTTTTCTTCTTTAGTAAGTTTTTCGTTCCAGTCTTTCACATCACCTGACATAGGTATTTCTGTGTGTAACCAAAACGCTTGCGCTTGTGGTAACCAACCTTCTGTATAGTATTCTGGATACTCAAAAGGTTTATATGCAATTCTTTTATCAAATAGTCCCATAATTATTCGTAGTATAAAGATAAACAAATATCAAATAAGAATACATACAACACGTGATCAACTTTTAAATTATCATTATCAATGTACTGTCTGTATCCTGCTAAAAACCCTGGATAAATTCCAAAGCTTAATTCCCAACTAACTAATTTCATCTTCCTTGTCCTCTGTAGCTAGACCCATTATAATACTTACCGTTTATATTTTTTGTATTCCTATTTTTAGAGTGAATACCTGGTCTTTTCTTTTTAGGTTTAAACCTATACGCTTGTAAGTTTAATGTTCTAGCCATGTTTTATTAATTTAACAACTTCATCGCACTCGTTTTGTTTTTGAGGTTTAAATAACCTCACTTTAGGGTAGTTATCAGCTATAACTTTTTTGAATAACTTCCAACGTAGTGGAAATGATTCATTAGCTCTACCCTTACATTCAATAATAAAATTCGTGCCTTCAAAATCTGGTGTATAATTTATAGATAAAACCTTTTTGTTTCCTCTATTAATCATATCACCTTTACCGTTTGATTGCCTTTCATATGATGAATTTTTTAATTCAAATGAAGGTTGTAATTCAAACGAACGTTTCTCGTACTGAGCTTTTATCTTAGCTTTCTTTAAAGCTCTATACATATAGGCTTCAAGTCCACTAGCAAACTTAATCCCATCAACAGTAACTTTTTTACTGACGACAGGACCTCGTTTTTTTCTTCTAATTTTTCTCCTCATCTGGATAACTATATATTATTTTATCTCCTAAACATTTCTTAGCAGCTTGTATATATAACAATGCATCCATTATCTCTTCTTGAGTATCATCTAAAAAATCATTAAGATCTTTCATGCCTTGTTCGACCTCACTGGTCATCGTTTGGCCATACTTTTTTTGGCCAACCAAACTTCTTTTATCCATCTTCTTGATGACGTCAAGAACTATTTGATCTTTAGTATTAACCTTCATCTTTTACAAATGTACCGTTAATCATTTTGCCTTTTCTCTTAGCAATAACATTATATGCTTCTGCTATACACGTTTCAATGTGTACACCATTTAAATGTGCTAAGTTAGTTAACACTACAACCATATCACCAATAGCATCTATAACTTCTGGCTTATCGTTTTCTAATGTAGCTTTAGCTAGCTCACCCATTTCTTCTTGTAGTTTGATTAATTGAGTTTTTGAATCGCCTTCAGCGTATATACCTCTCTCTTCAGCCCAAGATCTAATACTTTCAAACATCTTAAGAGGTTTTTTAGAGCATTTAACGCTAGGTTTACTAGCAAATACTGAAAACGCTTTGTTATATATGTAAGATCTGTTAGGATTATACATAGAAGTTTTAACGTTTTTCATTATCCATTGTATTGTATCACTGTCTATTGTAAATCGACCGTGATCTGTTTCCCACTCCATACCGATAACATCGTGTAATCTACCTTTTAGTTTATCGATAGGTACTGGAAACGTAGTAGTTTGTTCTGTTACGTTTATTTTCATTTTGGTTTTGGGGTTTAAAGTTTTATAAAGTCTATGGTCAACCTTGTAACCATATTCTTTTTGTAATTCTAATTCTCTATTAGAAACAACATCTATATCTTTATGTGTTTCTAGTATTTCGTATTCGTCAGGTGCATAACCTTGTTGTGCAGTGACCCGGTTATTAAGATCACACGTCACACCAATCTTTTTACCTGGTATGTGATAAATGTAGTATATCATAATTTGTCATTATATAAATGCATGTTATGTGCATGATGATAATACCATCCGACCTCCTTATTTACATCCTCTGAGACTTTCTTTTGCAACATACTGAAACAGTATTGATCGTTACAAAAGCCGTACCAGAGATCATTAGATCGCATGTACACAGACATACATAGTTTATCATTTATTATTGTAAACTGAACCGCGTAAGTACACGGTGTATCATACATATATTTACTACTAGCTTCTTTGCCGTCGTAAATTGATATAGCAGCGTGGCGTGTATCAGGTTTATCTCGCAATTTATTAACAATATAATTTAATTGTCCATTACGTTTCCACTGATAACCATAATTACTATTTACGTTACCATTATCATCCGCCATACGCTCCCATATAGGAGGTACTTTACCGTAGATCTCACCTAGTTTATCTATGTTCTGATCGCCTGATAAATACCATTGCCATTCGGCATCTGCATATTCATATTTCCAACCACGTTCTTCATTTACTATGTGGTTATCTAATGGGTTTTCTATATAAAACCCACAGTTAAATATAGCTTTTGTATTATCAAAATCTATACCCTTTCTAATTATCAAATCGTGATAATAATTAAATGCGTGATTTGCGTTATAAAATCTTTTCATTAGCTCCATGGTAATTCTTCCTCAACTGGTTTCTCATCAGGTATATAACAACCTGACTTTGGCTCCCATTTAAAAAATGCTTCAGCACCGTTTTCACCTAAGTTTTGGAATTTAACTTTTAATACTTTTACTTTTGTGTTCTTAGCCTCATAGTCTCTGTGTACTAACAAGCCGTGATAACTTGCATCATACCACTCACCACCACCTTTGATGTTATACATAGTTGGCTCTTCAATTTTACCATCTTGTGTTCTATACATCTTAGTAGGGTGTGCTACTATAATAACTAATACATCATATTTCTTAGCAAAGACTTCTATTTCAGTTAGATAATCTAATGTATATTTATTAACATCATCAGATTTACAATCAGTATTTCTAACTTTATTAAAAGGATCAATGACTAAGCATTTAATACCTTTACGTTTAACAAGCTCAGCACCTTTTTTAAGTACTGACTTGAGGTCATACTTGTCCATATCGATAAAAAAGAAGTTATCGTCTACATGTGATGACACATGTTTCCAAGTCTTATTATCAATATCAGAGGGTAATGGCAGATCCTGCCAAAACTTACGCATTAATTTATGTGCGTGTAAAAAGGTTGGTTGGTTTTCCGGGGAAGCGTATGCTGTTTTCCAGCTGTACTTTTGGTTATATCCAACAACCATTTGGTCTACAAAGTCAGACTTACCTGACGACGGTATACCTGTTACAGTTATAAATTGACCTGTATATGTACTAAATACTTTATCAAAGTTATCTAAACCTATTTGATATCCAGGTTTAAAACCATGTTTGACAAAGTCTTTTAGTTCCTCTTCAAAGTCTTTCAAAGTTGAAACACCTTCAAGTGGCACAGGTTGTGCGATCGCTATTATATTTGCAAGATCTTCCTTACCATATTTAACGAGATATTCATTAGCATCTTTACAGTCTTTTAGATCTATAACGTGACAGATTTCAGCGCCGAGCCTACGTATAAGCTCTTGTTGTAACGCCTGACCTGCTTCGTCATTGTCTATAGCTAAAACAATTTTAGTTTTATCTTCAAAATAATCTATACAATTATCAAGATAATCTAAGTTGTTACTGTTTAATGTAGCTCCGTTAGGAACTGACACAACTGACTTGACGCCAGCTTCATGTAAAGATAATGCATCTATCTCACCCTCAGTTATAACACACCAATCATATCCAACAACACTATCTACGTTATAAAATATCTTTTCTGCTCCTTTATATAATTTAAAGTTTTTTCTACCATCACGGTATTTAACATTAATGAGCTCACCGCCCATGCGGTAATTAAACTTAATAGCGTTTTCGATCTGATTAGTTTGAGGCATATACTCAGGACCCTCAGATACGTCAAACGTATCCAATGTATCCTGAGATATTCCTCTTGATTCAAACCACCTCAACATTTTACTACCCGGAGGTTTATTAGTAGTATGATTAAACTCCGGTTTTACATATTCTTTGGCAGCATCTCCTTTTCTCTCATATGTGTGTAGTTGAAATGTTTCGTTGCAGTTGTGACAAGTACCGAGACCTCGCTCCCAATCATAGCTAGCACATTTAAGCTTTTTATTCTTGGGTTTGCGATCATGAGAACATAAAGGACACGTGCCTTGTGGTTTACCCACATCCAGCTTGTGTTGATTGAAGTTATCAATCGTAAATCCGTTAATCTCTGTCTCGTTTACTTTCATATATTAAAATGGTATATCATCATGTTTATCTGCAACTTGTTGTGGAGCAGGTTGTGCAGCACCTTGTGCTTTAACCGGCTCAGGAAAAGTACCGTTTGTCCAAACTACCTTTGAATTACCTAGGTAAACCTTAGGAGCTTTAGCCTCTCTTTCTTCCTTAGTCTGATCAACGATCACAGGACCGTTGTTACCAAACTGATCAGGTTCATCATTAACACTGATAGATATAGGTAAATATTTACCTTTTTTACCCGTGATAATCTTATCCTTAGGAATAAGGGTAAGGTTGATACTTGTTTTTATAATACCAGCCATATTAGTAAGTTGATATTTGGTTAAACATTCTAGACATCTGGTCTTTACTTGCGCCAGTTAGTCTTCTTAAATTGTCCACGGCTTTCACGTGGCTTTGGTTTGTGTAAAAATTATTTACGCTTGTTGTCATGCCTGTTACGTCGCATGTTCTTTTTCTGGTTCTTGCCATAATATTAAATTAAAGTGTTTTGGTTATAAAATATTGCTTAGGATCGAAATCCTTAGTCTTAAAAAATAAATCATAAATTCCGCTAGCCCTCTCTACCTTCAAATCCCCACGCTGTAAGAATTCATCTGAGCAGTCAAATATTCCTATTTGCTTTGTGCTCTTATCGATTACTATGAAAACGAAGTCATATCCAAATAGCTTTTGATATATAAACGCTTGTGAATCGTAATTATAACGATATGCACTAGACGTAAATTTATTTATATCAGCCGTTGTTTTCAAATCAACTACAACTTTTTCATCATGGTTAACAATATCAGCCTTACCCTTCCATTTATTGCCATATAATTCGACAATACCTGGTTCTTCATACTCCACATTATTGCTACCATCTGAACCTAGTATTAAGTTTCTACATACTTCATTGTCCATAATCTTTGCTGTCATAGCCTCGATCATATCAACTTCTTTTTCTAGTAGGCATAGCTCTCCGCCTGACATCTCTTTATAAACTTTAGTATTACGAGTCGATGACTTTATAATCTTAAAGCTTTTCAATTTGTCTGGCTCAAGTATTGCAGTATGAAAATACTTACCTACTAAAAAAGCAGAAGTTTCAGTACTTGGTTGTCCAAGTGCTAGAGGATTGTTAAACAACGTACCGATGTCGCTATTACTCAGGAACTTCTTTCCATAATCTCCGTAGTAAAGCTCGTCATTACGAAGCTTTTCAATCGTCTGTTTATTCATCTTAAATAGATTTAAGTTGCGCCTCTATCTCACTTGACATAGAGTACTTTTTCTTAATCGAATCAACTTTCCCACCTGCCTTAACATAGTCCACAGCTTTAGTAAACGAGTCTGTTCCAGCTTTCAAAAAAGCTTTAGACGTTTTGCTGTGACTGTTAGTCGCATCACTATCCTGTGTGTCATCGATTAAGAATAAATTACCAAGCGCGTACTTCTTACCGTACGAACTTGCACTACCAAATTGCTGCGGCACTTGCATACCCTTTTGTGCAAGGTCAACACCAACAACCGCGGCAGCACTTATTGAATCAGTGCCGTCAGTAATTGTGGCAGTCGTTTTTATTATAGGACCAAATTCGCCTATAACAAGATCTTCATTAACTATAACAGTTACATTGTGCTTAGTTAAATGAGGCTTTACAGCTTCAAGTATATCTTCAGCAGACCTGAAATAATACTTACCGAAGCTATTAAACCTAGTTTTCTTAGCTTTAAAATGTACCTGTATGTCTTTTAATTTTTGGTTTAAATTCATGGTATATAATCTAAAATTTCTGAATGTTTTACATTCTGTTTTAATCTTTCAACAGCTTGTTTTTTAAGCTGTGAAACTCTTACATAAGCACTCTGGCCTTTAATCTGTAGTTTGTATGCTATTTCTTTAGCGCTGTGTTTTGGACAGTCTAGGCCATAGCTTAATCTTAGTACTTCGTACTCTTTTCTATTTAAATACCTTTGTAATAAAGATTTTAAATAAATACTAAACATTTCCTCATTGTACTCGGGTTGTTTATCCGGTATTTCAAAGACCTGGTTGTTATTCTCAGATATCTCTTCAATACTTAAAAACAATGAGTCAAAGAATTTACTTACAGCATTTTGATCAGCAGTTTGATTCCTCATTTCTGCGAGCTTATGCTCTGGTATACGTAAACCACCTTTATTTATATCAATAGAACGTCTTATGTTTCCTTTGATACGTTTAGATAAAAATGATTTCAATGTATTATTCTTATCCTTTGATTCATCTAGTTTTTCATGTACAATTTTATCTACAGCGTTTATTAAACCTATATTACCAAACTGTATAAGATCTAATATATCTAATACACCTGATGCAGGTTGCGCTGTTGAAAACTTTTTAGCTATATTTTCTACTAAAGGTAGAAACTTGTGTATGAGATCATCACGAGTCATGCTCTTGAAGTCCTCACTTTCATATAAGTCTTGTGTTAAGACGTTTCCTACATCGGTTTTATACCTGATATAGTTCTCAACGTTATACTTTCTCATCTAACATATTGTTTAATTGTTCTTTTTCATTCTTTAATTCATCAGTCATATGTCTATGAATAGTTCTTGAAGAACATTTCAAACAATTAGCTAGCTTAGCTATAGTTATCTTTTGTTCCAAGCTGTTAATGTTCAACATCCACTCATAAATATCATTTGTTGATATTCTCCCCCGCCCAATTAACGACCCAACTATTTTTAGTTTTTTAGATACATCAATTATTAGGTTTGGCTTAAATATAATCTTCCTCAATTTATTCTTAGGAGGCTTCTTAGTTTTAGCAAAACTGTTAATTAAAATATCAAGGGTTTTACTTGGTATTGTAAAGGTAATAAATCCATTTGACTTATCACAGATAAATTGTGATAAATTTTCAAACTTTTTTCTATCAATGTTAGGATTTAACCACCATAACACGGACAAATGCCACTTTAAAGATCTAAACGTAGTAATCTTGGCTGTACTTCTAAACAACTCATAACATTCATAAGTACCTTGTTGATAATAACTACCCCACCAATATATCTTGGTAGGTTCATCATTATCAGGATAACCTCTGTATATTATTCTTTTACGATGTAAATACTCTAAATTTCTGTGTGACATTAGCCTGTTATTATTATACTATATAGGGCTTTTGTCACCCTATATTAAATCATTTAAAAAATGATTTTTCGTGGGTTAAGATAACTTTTTCCCATTTACCACCTTTCATACTTTGTGGTACAAGGAAATCTATACGTTTTCTAAACCTTGGATTCATACGGTCTCTTACAAACCATATACCATCAAGAAGTCCTGCACCTTCAACATGGACTTTATCACCCATCTTAAATTTGTATTCGTTCTCAAGATCCCAACTTACAGCTATTATCCTATCGGATAATGGGTCATCTATATTAATTTTATAGCCTGACGCTGTAATATCTGGTGTACTATCGGTTTGTGCTTCAACAGCATGATATATTGTAGCAGTTACATAAAGTCTCTGCTTTTCATTATTTAAGTTGCTACTGTCACATGACAATAGGCTTGTAAATATAATTAATAACTTTAACATATAATAATTATTTAGTTAATAAATTGGTATTTCTCTATATTTATTTTCAGTTTTACCTGCAATATGAGATTTATCATTAATATAATATTGCCAATAAGCAATAATACTATCTTTGTGTTTATACTCATCAGGCATAGCCTGTGGAGGTTGTGACCACTCATCACCTTGAATATGTTTAGGTGGAGTAGCTAAAAATTCTTTACATTTAGTAATTGTTAAATGCGTCTTACCGTATCTAACGTAATATTCTGTACCAAGAGCCATCATGTGGTCGTATAACCACATGTAAGTAGACTTAGATTGTCTGGCCCATATTGTTGATGGATGATTCAGATGTGCTTGTTTATAAGGTACATTAGCTTTTTGTTCAGCGCTACCATAACAATGATGCGCTGTACATAACATCTGAGCCGACTCAAGTATCATTTTAACAACATGCTTGTTGTATTGATATATAGCGGCAAGCTTAGGATCTTTATCTAAGTAAAATATATTCATTACTCGTAGTTACGTATTGCTTTGAACAATGGATGTCTGTAACTACCTGCTTTAGTTCTTTCAAAGTATGTGAACGTAGCAGTCTTGCCAACCCAGTCTTGCATAGCTTTGAAGTTTTTCTTTAGATATACAAACTTGTCCATGACTGGCATACCGAATTTAATGCCATCACTGTCAACAGCAATGAACTTACCGATTGTGCCACGTCTTTTGCCTTTGCCTTCAACCCAACTTACAATTGTAGCTTCGGTATCGCTGAAGTCTTTAAACTTCATAAGATCATATGACCTGCCATTTTTGTATGCACCGTCTAGTCTTAGTATAGAGCCTTCATAGCCTTGTTCTAGAAAATCGTTGTGTATTTCTTTGGCTTTATCAAGTGTGTGTACACCTCTTGCAGGTACATATCGAATATGTTTACCGTACATGTTAGAGCAAGCTAGTTGATCATGACGTTTGCCATATCTATTCATATCAGACTCTATTAAATCTACTTTGTTTTCATTTGGATTACAAAACGCGTAGTCGTACACATGATATTGTATGAGCTTACGTGCCTCTTTCCTGTCGTCGTCTGTTGGTTTTTGTTTTCTGACTAATGATATGATTTTTTCAAAATCATCTCTTAGATCATGATTATACAACTCACCGTCAAGGACAAGCCAAGGGTTTTGTTTGAACATACTGAACATTTTTGGTGTGAATAAATGTTGTAAGTTCATAAATTTCTTACCGGTACGTGAAAACGCGCCGTCTTTTGTAAACACGCAGCGAACGCCGTCGAGTTTAGGTTGTATGTATACTGGCTTGGACCAGTCAACTCGCTTATTATCGAATTTGTGTGCGAGCATAGGTTTAAAGTGTTTTGTCATATTGTTTTAGTTTTTGTTCTTTGTTTTTAAGTAATCGTATTAATCGTTTTTGTTTAGCAAGTACAAGACCTGCTTTTTCGTATTCTTCTGAATCTACATAAGATTCTTCTATCTCTCTTAGTCTATCAACTTCCCACATCATGTCGGATATTTCAAGTCTTAAATCGAATTCATCAGTATTATCTTTCATATATCGTATTTATATTGTCTAATCGTAACCTGATGGGTGTAGTATATCTTTTGCGACATACTGTTTTTCTTGTTGTGATCTGGTTTGTGTAGCAAAGTCTGTGTAGCTATACTTCTGATTACTATACTTTGCAAGTATCTTGTCAGGAGTAAGTACAAATACATTCGCTGTTGCATATTGATCATAGCAGCTCACCCATATATCTTTGTTATCACCTGTCCATATCACGTATGTATAGTTGTGATCTATATGTTCTGGTGATGCATATAAGTAGCAACTGTCATAGTACATATCATGTACCATTTTGGCTGCAAGTCTACTACCATCATTAATTGTTTGGTTAGCTAGTAACCAGTTAGCTAGTTGTACGCCTTGCCACTCAGGATAACCATCGTGATGCAAGTACATATTAACATAGCTATGTTCTGTTAGCAACTCAGGGTTTTGTGCAAAACCTAGTTCGTGGTTGCTTGCATAATCTCTTTCGATTACCATTGTTAAGTTTCTAGTGCTCATCTAATAATTGTTTAAATTTGTGTTTAGTTATTTCTTCATTGCAATAAGTATATATTGTTTCTTTATCTTGTGTTACACAAAGTTCTTTTACTTTACTTCTTGTGCCAAAGTCTACACATATATCTTTTTTGCAGTCCCAATAAACTTTCCATATAGACTCTAATGTTCTACGTGGATCGTCAGTAGTGCCAACGATATGTTCGTCGCCACATATAAATCTGTACTTGTATTTTTTCTTTTTGTACTGAGATTTTTTTATTAAGTTACCTCTTGCATCACTTCTTATTGGCATTGTCAAGTACTGTTATCATTGCCACAAAAAATAATGCCATACTCATAATAATAAATATTGATTCTATTGTCATTTTAATCCTCTTTTCATATCTTTAATGATCTCATGGATGTCACCGTGATAGTCACCCCATTTATCTCTGTGTTCTTCATAAAAAGACTGTTCACATCTTTTCTTCATATCGTCTTTTATTATTTCTAATAGACTCTGTAAGTGATCTGTTCTCATCTTTCTTCTTTAAATAATGCTAAGCCAAGCTTTGCATAGTTAATAATATCAGCAAACCTACTGTCAATAGACTCTGCTTTCTTTACATTAGCATGATTTACATGCGCAAATACACTATTTACCTGCTTATCAAAGTATGTAGCCCATACTTTTAACGCGCTGGTATTCAGCCTGTTAGCTGTACTTTTAAAGTTATTTAGTACATCGTCGTCCATTAGTGTATACTCAGGGCCTTTATCACCCATGATATTCTTAGCCATTAAATCAATAGCTTTATTTAGCTTGTTAAACTCTGCTTGTGTCATTCTTTATTATTTTATTTAATAATTTTTCTATTCTTTCTACAGATTTACGCAGTTTGTGAACTTCACTTATGCTTGTTACGTTTCTTCTTATCATTAGTTTATTTTCTTGCCGTTTGGCATGTCATTATATAATTCTATTAACGTATCTGTCTTTGCTTCTGCAATCAATCGTTCGACTTCTTGCTCGCCATAATGCGCGCATAGTTCTTCGATCATCTGCTGCTCGTCTAATAATGCTTTCATTCATTAGTATTTAGTATTAAACATGGTTTCAGGCCAAAGAATATCAGTTGATGATACATCACCGAATGCTCTGATCTGCTTAATATCGCCGATAGTTAGCTCGTTGTAGTATCTAGTAGACTTTAGTCTTTCAACAACACCACTAACGCTTACAGCGTACTTGTCACTGTTACTGTGTAACCTTGACTTAATTTCTGGTTTTAGTTTTTGGTATAAATTTTTCATATCAATATTATCTATTAGTAATCGTATTTACTTTGTATAACTTTTAATTCCTCTTCAATTTCCTCTCTGTGGTGAAGTATATCGTCACAGTAGGCTAACATATCTATCAGACCATTTCTTTCGTGTTCTGTTAGATCTCTATAATCGCCGTCATTTATGGCGTCCAAGCAGTCGCTTAAAGCTCTACTTGTATTCTCGAATCTGCAATAACTCATATTCATATCGGTAACAGTAGGCATTGCGACTCGGTAACGCTGCACCCTTCTTGTCCAGGCTTGGTACCTACTGTTTAAGAGATCAGTGGAGGAATCGAACCTCCATTGTTTTCAACACATGATCAACTGTGTTTCCTGTATTACTTGATGCGTAAACTTAATTACGTCGCAAGTCCATACCTGATCTGTGCTCTCGACCCCTGAAAGTCTTACATCTGCTTTGTACTCCTATTTAAGATATACTCTGTACTCTTAATTTGAAGTGCATCAATGCTTTCTAGGTTTAGAGCTTATATACAACTATATGTTTCTTAACATAGTGCCATAACCCCTGCGCTCGGTTAGCTTACGTATACGTTTCGCCTGTGCTTTCGGCATAATTTGGATAGTGTTGCCGGTTTTGTGGTATGTGAGTGCCACACAGCCATAAGGTTCAACAGTGGAACAGTCGACGCAAGAGGTATAACCTAGTGCCAACCGTGCTTGAGGTATTATATTTTTATTACATTTGTTACATATCATATAAATATTATCTAATAGTTGTCGTATTTATATTGTATTTATTTTTCTTTTGTTACACCCATTTGAATCGCTATTCTTTTAGTGACAGCTTTCATCAGTGTGCCATGAATTTCATTGAAATCTTTCTTGATTTCGTATCCATCTAGTGCCCAATCGCACGCTCTATATATATCTTTTATAGATTCTTCAGCAGTTTGATCTGCTAATTTCTCAAATTCTTCAATACTTAGTTTACTTAGCATAGTTCTTTAAATAATAGTTTAACATATAGTTCATCATAGCGATACTTTCATGTATTATTTCATACGCAAGAGTATCATATCTTCTAGTTTTCAACTCTCCATTGATAGTTAGTAGAGTATGTTGCACATTCTGTTGATACCTTTTGTTAATTGGGTAAGGACAGTACGCACCATTTTGTTTTCTTACATAGCCATTTTTAAATATAGCCATTCTTAGTCTAGTTTTTGGTAGTGAATGCTCACTATTCCACTTAATCATTCGCTTACTGAAGCAACTAACAGGGAATTTAAACTCTCTAGTGCCATTTTTAGCTTGTCTTTGCGTAGTTACTTCACGTATATCATAGTCAAGTAACATTTTTCTTGCGAAAGCATCTTCTAATGCTTGCTTTTCTTGTTGGTATTTAGTTATTCCAGCCATTTCTTTTGTTGTATTTATGTTTAAAATAGTCTTTTATTTCATTACCTTTACCATCATGGACGGTTATAGCGTCGCCAAATAGTTCGTATAAATCTTTTTCTGTTGTATTTTTACCACATTTAATTGATTGGTAAGCGTTGTATTGTATCGCCATAGTTTTTGTTTTTAATAGTATACCAAGAGGCATACTGGTTAGTGTTATTTATTTTAGTTAATAATGTTTTATTATTAAGTAGTATTTTATTGTTTGGTAGAAATTTAATTGTATTCATAGTTGTTTATATTTATTATCTATTAGTGATTGTATTTAGTTTGTAAACTCATCACTTGAATCTAATCTATCATACCAGTTATCTAATACCATTTGTATTTGCTCTGAAGTGAGCACAGTTATTCTATCGTTTTTCATAGTGTATTATGTTAAAAGTTATAACTATTAGTTATTATACTAACTCTTTATCTCTAAGTACTAATGGAATATTATTAGTAGCAGTGTAACTCTTGTATTTTAACCAACATGGTAATTTAGTAAGAGTGTCTTTCATTATAGAGAAAACTTTATCATGTGAGTAAGTAATTTCTTTTCCTTTTTTATTAGTGAAAGTTATGTTTGTGTTTGTATTAAGAAGACTTTTTCTTACTACAAATCTTTTTGAAGTGATTGTATTCATAGTTGTAATTGTTTAATTTAATTTGTATAGTTATATTATCTTTTATAGTTTGTATTTAGTTTGTAAAAGTAGTGAGTTTGTTTATTTATTATTTTTATTGTAATAGTATACCGCCTCGCTTCACTCTATCTAACTCAGTATTTACTTTGTATTATTTTCTAATTATATAATATGAATCTTCATAATCAGTTTCTATTGTGTAATCTATATTATGATAATCTAGATTTTCTATATTGATTTGAAACCATTTGTAATCTTTGAATGTGAATTTTAATTTCTTCATATTATGTTTTGTTATTGTTTAATTTATAGTATTATTATCTATATATAACTGTAATTAGCTTGTAAAATTAGTATATATAGTAAAAGGTGAAAAATTGTAAAGTAAAATCATAAAAAGAGGGGGCCCCAGGTGACATATTGTCATTTTTGTTATGTCATTGTGGCATATATATATAGTTGCAATACTCTACTTCTAATCATCTCACAACTTTTTTTATAGTGACATTAGCCCTATATAGTCTAATAATAAGGGCCTATTGTCACACTACTTAAATACGAGTAGAAACCTGTAATTATTTAGATTATAGACAAACTAAGTTCAACACTAAACAACAACACAATGCCAGGATTACACAAGAAGCCTAAAGGATATGTATCCGCTGCACAGAGAAAAGCTGTACATGCTTCTAAAAAAGACGGAGGTGCAGGCAACCCTAACAAAAAGCCAAAGTTAAGATTAAAAAGAAAACTAGAAAAAACAAGTACAGGTTTTAAAAAGACTTCAAGAAGAGTTGGAACAGACGCTCAAGCTGCTGGTAACCTTGTTCAACAATCAGTAGCCAAAAGAAGAGTAAAGAAGTTTGGTCAAGCAGGATCTGCTATAGTACCAGATAGAACTGTAAAAAAAGGAGGTACAGGAGATAAAGCTAACAAGCTCTTTACAGGTGAAAAAACATTTACATACTCTAGCGCAAAAGAATCTCGTAAATCTGCTAGAGCAGTAAGAAAACAAGCTAAAGGTAAAATATACAAAAGCTACGACATTAAGCCTAACGCTAAATTTCCTGATCTATCAGGTGATGGCAAGGTAACTAAGAAAGATATCTTAATGGGTAGAGGCGTAATAGACAAGCCAAAGATGTTAAAGAAGAAAAGAAAGAACTATGCTTAAAAAACCTAAACAGCAAAAGAAAACTGGCACAAAATCATATGCTGAATATTTAACTAAACGTGGTTTAAAACCCTACGAGTTTGAATATGGTGAGTACTTAGCTAAAGCCAAAAAAGATTCTCTTAAAAACAAAATAGATACTGTGTACTATAAAGATGTTACTGGTCAATATTACCAACAAATAAAAAAAGCTGGTAAGAAACAGTCAGAAACAAAAATAGAAACAAACGTTGCAAAGAAAGCAATTAAAAAACAATTAGGTATTAATAAACCTAAGATGCTTAGAAAGAAGAGAAAAAAATATTGTTAACCTTAAAATTATAAACTGATGATGAAGAAAAAAGCTAAAATGAAAAAGCCTATGCTCAAGAAGCCTAAGATGATGGCTAAGAGAAAGCCTAAGATGGGACACAAAAAGAAATAAGTGTAGAAATACACCATGTTAAACCAATTTAAACTTAAAACAATGACATACTTTTATTATAAGACCACAAAGACGTGGAATGGTCAACCACAATACAAACAAATGACAAACTCTGAGGAGGAAACTATTGATCTTTGGAAACATCTTTCAGATAAGAAAAACTGGAGGATAGTTCAATTACCCAATGGATACTACCAGACCGAGTACAGAGACCCTCAAAATTGCGGTTGTAAAGGAGACGACTGTAATTGCGACACTTGGTACGATGTCACTAGACGTGAAACATTAGAGTCTGCTGAAGCAGCTATTGATGGTAGCGTTGAACATTACGGCAAAAAGTTAGAGTTCGTAAAAGGACCTAAAGTCGTAAAAACTTTTAAATAATAACAAATAAATTTAATTTAATGGAATATAATAACCCTAGTGAGATCGTTAAAGATCTTAATTTTGGCAATGATGCCAGATCAAAGGTATTAGCAGGTGTGGACAAACTGGCTGCAGCAGTCAAGTCCACCCTGGGTGCCTCAGGTATGTGTGTAATATACGAAGACGCTTTAGGCTCTCCAGTGATCACAAAAGACGGTGTAACCGTAGCTGAATCGGTTGTCTTGATTGATCCCGTGGAGAATATAGGAGCTAAACTAGTCAAACAAGCATCGGCAAAAACTGTAGCGGAAGCAGGTGATGGTACAACCACATCAATAGTTTTAGCTGAAGCGCTATTAAAAAATATAAATGATACAATTACTAAAGAAACTAATATCTCTATTAGAGAAATTAAAGACGGGATTCAAACAGGTTTGGACAAGGTTAATAAATTTCTTCAAAACGAAAGCATTAAAGTTGAAGGTAACCTTTTGGAGCACGTTAGCAGCATTAGTTGCAACAATGATGAGCAGCTTGGAAAAATTATATCACAAGCTTACAAAGAAGTAGGTAAAAATGGTGTAGTAATGATGGAAGAATCAGAGTCAGAGAAGACCTATTCTGAAATTGTTGATGGTGTACAGTTTGAAGCTGGCCTAACATCACCACATTTTACTACAAACAAAGACAAAGGTATAGCAGAACTTGATAATCCTGCTATTTTAATAGTAAATTCTAACATACCTAGTTTAAGAAAGATACAAAACGTGCTAGAGCATGTGATTAAGAACAGGCAATCACTGTTAATTGTAGCACAAATTGATGAAAAAGCAAAATCTGCGCTCTTAATGAACAAGATCAAAGGCAATATCAACGTAAATATTGTTGATTTACCTGGTTTTGCGGGCACAAGGCAAGGAACACTTGAAGATTTGTCTATTTTAACAGGTGCAAAGATAATAAGTGAAGAATTAGGTGATGATTTAGACTTAATTAAGCCAGATGTACTTGGTTCTGCGCTAAAAAGTGTAACAGATAACGACAGAACTGTGTTAACTGTAAACAAAGACACTGATTTAGTACAACAAAGGATAAAAGAAGTAGAAAAACTACTAAAAAGTGAAAAAGACGGGCTACAAAAGAAGTTTTTACAGCAACGTCTTAGCATGTTAAGCGGCTCTGTGGGCATGATACGCGTAGGTGCTGTATCAAAGGTTGAGTTGAAGGAGAAGAAAGACAGGGTTGAAGATGCTATTTACGCTACTAAAGCTGCAATACGTGAAGGTATTGTACCAGGTGGTGGTATAGCGCTACTTAACGCAGCACAAGAACTAGAAAAAAGTAATAATATTGGGGAGAAAATACTAGCGAAGTCAATTAAAGCACCTTTTGTCACTATAATGAGTAATGCTGGTATAGAAAACTACGAAACGCCCACCAACACTGGCGTTGGTTTTGATGTTATCTCGGGTAATAGTGTTGAAATGATCAAAGCTGGAATCGTAGACCCCGTCTTAGTTACAAAGACTGCATTAAAAAATGCGGTAAGTGTTGCAGCTACTATAGCTTCTGCTGATTGTATTGTAAGTAACATTAGAATAAATCCGTATGAAAGCAATTAACCATTATCTAGTAGTTAACAATATAAAAGAAGAACCTAAAAAGATTGCTGGTCTAGATATCATGGATAGTGTAGACAGTGACAATAGGTATGTAAAGGCTGAGGTTATTAGTATAGGTAACCTCGTTGAAGGCGTAAGCGAGGGCGATGTGGTGCATTATGATAAACACGCCGGGCACAGCATACAACATAAAGATATATTATATTATGTCATCAAAGTTGGTGATGTAGTGTTAATAGACTAGACCGTAATCCTCAGACTATAGACTCTATACTGAATATGTTTAACATTTAAAATACACAAAGATGAATAAGTATTTATATTTTGGTACCGCTGCTGTAGATGATACAGCAAGTGGTGAAGAAGTAGTTATGTTTCCTATTGACAAATTAAGTCACTATGAATTTGCAACGTCTACACAACTTAGAGCTTACTTTGACGCTGGACAAGAGGTTGAAACAACAAGAACTCTTGCTTCTAACGCTGTCAATAAGACTGTTGTAGTTATGACTGTAGCTACTGGAAAGCATAAAGAAGCTTTGCAAGATATTGCTAGTGCTGTCAATGCTCACCCTAATGGTGATCCGTGTGTTGTAATTGCTGACTCAGAAAACACTGTTTTCGCGAGTGCTCATATTACTGCATGTGCAAGTATTGACGTGATTGATGCTTCTTAATGAGGTTATCGGCTAGCGATATTCGCGAACTGAAAATTCTTAAGTATTACAGGCTCGTTCGTAAATGGGCCTGTAAAACTTATGATTTAAAAGATGCGGATTTAGAATTACTTATATATCTTGATTGTAAAGAAAGATTTACACGAGACGATTTTATAAATGGAACATATACATACTCTTGGGATAAACAACGCTGGGAACGTTTACGTAAAGCAGGTTGGATAGAAGTATGGAGACACCGCAACAGAACTACAATTAAATACAGCATTTTTAAGACATCATTTAAATGTTCACAAGTAATAAGCAGAATATATAGGATATTGCTTGGTGAAGAAGATCTACCAATATCAGACAGAAATATATTCTACAATAACAAATCATATACAGATAAAGTCTTCAATAAAGCTATTGACGACATGATAAAAGATAAAGACAGATAATGGCATTTAGCATGAAACCCATATATGAAGTTTTAGGACATCATAAGGACTCTAAGTACGGCGAATCAATAAAAATGGTTGACTTACCAGATAACGTTGCTGGCTATATAGATATGAACAAAACTATATTTGTAAACAAAAACCATCCGAAGAAAATTCAAGGCCAAGCGCTAAAACACGAAAAAGTACATAAACAACAGATAAAGTCGGGTGATCTTTACTTTGATGACAACAAATACATATTCAAAGGTAAAGAATATAAGATAAAAAATTTAAACATGAACAGCAAGGCATTACCATGGGAAAAGCCTGCATACAAAAAAGGAAAATAATATGGCAACATTAACACCAACATTAACATTTACAAGTTCTGATACAGCTAACGACGCGTTAGCATTAACAGTAACAGACTCACTAACTGTAACAACACCTTCAGAAAACGCATCAAGAATATCTATAGCTACAGGATCGGCACAAGCGCTTATCGCTAGTAACTCAAGCTTTCAATACATATATGTAAAAAACGAAAGCGGTGCTAACGCAACGGATTTTCTTCAAGTTAAGCTAGGTGGAAACGCACTAATTAGATTAGATGTGGGAGAGTTTTGTTACATGCCGCTTTATAACGGTCATGCTGTTACAGCTGAAGCATACGGTGGAGCATGTGTAGTTGAATATGCATATTGGACAAAAGGATAATGAGTAAGATATTAGGAAAATTATTTGGCGGCGCAGCTGGTAGCTTTATAGATAAAATAGCTGGCGTTGCTGACAAGTTTATAACAACAGGTGCAGAGAAGCAAGCGTTTGAAAAAGAGATGACTAAAGTCTTGATTGACGCTGAGGCTGCAATGCAGAAAAACGTAACAGAAAGATGGAAAGCAGATTTAGAACACGGCAACTGGCTAACAAGATCGGTAAGACCCCTTGTGCTAGTTTTCCTTATTGTATCAACTGTCCTTATGGTATTTGTGGATAGTGGATCAGTTAATTTTAACGTAGAACAAAAATGGACGGACTTGCTACAGTTAGTATTGATAACTGTAATCGGTGCCTATTTTGGCGGTCGAAGTTTCGAGAAGTTTAATAAAAAATAGTAGTATGCCTAGAATTAGTAGAATAGCAGCAGACACAAGTTTAACGGACGGTGATAAGTTGATAGGTACAGATGTATCAGGTTCAACTAAAAACTTTACGCTAGCACAACTTGGTAGTTTTACACAAGCAAACTATAGTAATGTAGATATTGCTAATGGCGCTGATAATAGAATACTAACAACATCTGATGCCGACAGTTTAAACGGCGAGGCTAATTTAACATTTGATGGTAGCACATTAGCTCTGACAGGTTCAGGAACAGTAAGTAGTGATTTTGATGTAACAGGTAGTATAAAAGTAACTCAAAATTTAAGAAGAACAATAACAACAGTAACGCCTAATGGTAGTGGCGTTTCAACTATAACACTAACAGCAAACGATAATTTTCTAGTTAACTTAGAAAATGAATCAAGCTCATTAGTTATGACAATAGCTAGTGAAAACGTTGGACAGTCTGGTGTTATAATACTTAAAAACCCTTCAAGCGTAGGGTCATTTGCTATGGCAGCTTTACCAAGTAATATGCTAACACCAGCAGGTGCTAGTGTAAACTTTACTACAAGCGCAAACGACACGTCAGTAATATCATACGTTGTGATATCATCAACTCAAGCATTAGTCAATTTTGTTGGTGATTTTTCATAATGTAGTATATGTGGGATTTATTTAGAATATTTAAGAGAAGTACCTCAACTTCGAGGAGCACGTCTACAAATCGTACGACGCAGACAGCGTATTCTACAACAACCACATTTAATACATCTACAAGTACGACCACTACTTTCAATACATCTACAGCGACTTCAACAACCTTTAATACGTCGACATCTACGACTACAGCTTTCAATACAACACTTTCTACAAACAGATCAACTAATACAGTAGTTAGCACTAACAGAGCTACTAATACTGTATACTCAACTAATATAGATACTACTACAACTTTCAATACTAGTACAGCTACTACTACAACTTTCAACACTAGCACATCTACTACTACTACATTTAACACATCTACTAACACTACAACAAACTATACTACAACATACTCCACTAACATAACTACTAATACTGTTTTTGAAACATCATATGAAACTAGTAGAACAACGATATTTGAAACAACTAGAACTACTAATACTGTTTTCAATACGTCTACTGTAACACAGAAGACAACAAGCACGGTGGTATCAACTAATAGAAATACTACCACAACATACTCTACTAATAGAGCTACCAATACTGTTGTTGTAACCAATAGATCAACATCTACTGAGTATAGTACCAATATAGATACTACAACAACATTCAATACATCAACTAGTACTACAACTGTATTTACGACTACAATAGCTACCAACAGAGCAACTACTACTACGTACAACACATCAACAAGCACTACAACAACGTTTAACACATCAACCACCACAAACACAGTGTTTAATACAAGTACGGTTACACAAAAGTCAACAAGTACAGTTGTTAGTACTAATAGAGCAACTAATACTGTATTTAATACTAGTACGGATACTGTTACAGTGTTTAACACTAGCACTAATACGATTACAGCATTTACAACTACATTTGAAACTAACAGAGCTACTAATACTGTAGTATCTACCAACCGAGCAACCACAACTACATTTAATACTTCTACTGCCACAGCTACAAATAGAGTAACTACAATAAGTACTAACAGAGCAACCACCACTACTTACGAAACTGATAAGTCAACAGCTACAAGTAGAACTACAACTATATCAACTAACAGAGCTACTAATACGGTAGTATCAACTAGTAGGTCTACTAATACCGTGTTTAATACAAGTACTAATACAACCACCGCTGGAAGTACAACTATATCTACAAATAGAAACACTACAACAACTTATAACACAAGTACCAATACAACTACCACGTTTAATACTTCAACAACAACTCAAACTAGTAGAACTACAACTATAAGTACTAATAGGGCAACTACCACTACATTTAATACTAGTACGTCTACATCTACAAACAGGACAACTACCATATCTACTAACAGGGCTACAACTACTACATATGAAACAAGTAAATCTACTACAACTGTATTTAATACAAGTACTACTACCACGTTTGGTACTACCACTACATATTCTACTAATATAGATACAACTACCACGTTTAATACGAGTAAGAGTACTACAACAACATTTAATACATCTACCACCACAACATTCAATACCACAACTACGTACTCAACCAATAGAGCTACTACAACTACTTTCAACACTAGTACCACTACAACTTTTGGTACCACTACCACATATAGTACAAATAGAAATACGACTACAACGTATAATACAAGTACAAATACTACTACTACTTTTAATACATCTACTACGACAACGTTTAATACTACTACTACGTATTCAACTAATAGAGCTACAACTACTACGTTTAATACATCTACAAGTACCACAACTACATTTAACACGTCTACAACAACTACGTTTAGTACTAGTACTAATAGAGCTACTACAACTACATTTAACACTAGCACCACAACGCAAACAAGTAAATCAACTACCACTACGTTTAATACTAGTACTACGACACAAACTAGTAAGTCAACTACTACCACGTTTAATACTAGTACAAATACGCAGACTACTAGAAGTACAGCTACAAGCAAAAGTACAGCAACAAGTAGATCAACGACCACCACGTTTAACACCAGTACTAGTACAACAATCAGTACAAATAGAGCCACGACAACTACATTTAATACTAGTACTACAACACAAACATCTAGATCTACTACAACCACATTCAATACTAGCACAAACACACAGACTACTAGAAGTACAGCTACAAGTAAATCTACAGCAACAAGTAGATCAACAACTACTACATTTAATACTAGTACTAGTACAACAATTAGCACAAATAGAGCTACGACAACTACTTTTAACACAACAACCACTTTTAACACAACAACCACATATAACACTAGCAGAAGTACTACTATATCAACAAATAGAGATACCACAACAACATTTAATACTAGTACTACTACAACATACAATACAACCACAACTTTTGTAACGCAATATTCATCGCTTATAAGATCTACTAATAGATCTACGGCAACTAGTAGAACTACAAATACTGTATTTACTACCACTACTACATTTAATACCACAACTACATACGCATCACACATACGGGCAACCACTATATCTACAACTAGAAGTACAGCAACAAGTAGCTCAACCACTACTACGTTTGCCACGAATACCGTTACAACATACTCGTCACACATACGATCAACTAACAGAAGTACTGCTACAATGAAAAGTACTACTTACAATACTAGCACGACAACACAAACTAGTAGAAATACGGCAGAATCTAGAAGTACTACTACAACGTTTAACACTAGTACTAATACAACTACGACAACCGCTGGTAAATCTTTTGATCATCACACCGCGTTTGTGACAATTATTTCTACTAATAGAACTACATCAACAAGTAGAAGTACTACAACAACATTTAACACAACTAAAAGTACTGCTACAAGTAGATCAACAACAGAGAGTAGATCAACAGCTACTACCAGAAGTACTGTAGAAACATTTAATACTACAACTGTATACAATACCACAACTACGTTTAATACCACAACTACGTTTAATACAACAAGATCTACAGCAACAAATACAACTACAACATTTGTAACAGCATTCAATACATCAAGAACTACATTTGAAGCAGGTGGTGGCGGTGGTGGCTGTAGTAGAGGTTGTAACTAAGAAAATAAACATGTAATAATAAAAATATGTCAGGATACGAAAAACCGTCGGATACACAAGCCAATTATCACAAGGCAGACCTTACAGTTAGGGATAATGGTGATATTGTTTGGTTTAACCCGGCAGCGCAAGAAACATGGGAGGTTATGATGGGTTGGGAACAGCCTATTATGGAAAAGATGGCAGAGGTGTGCGTTAATGAAGGTGACCATGTTTTAGAGTGTGGTTTTGGCATGGGTATATTAGCTACAGCTGTGCAGGCTAGAAAACCTGCATCACATACAATAGCAGAAACGCATCCACAAATACAACCTAAGCTAGCTGAGTTTGCTTCTAGTAATCCAACAGTAAGAGCCGTAAACGACAGGTGGTTTAGTTTAATGCAAGAAGCAGGTAGGTACGACGTTATATTAATGGACACATACGCTGATGCAGACTTGCACCCAAAGTTTGCGTATTTTGTAAAACAAAAAGCAAAGCAAGGCAGTAGAATATCATGGTGGAACTGGAGCGGTGGTACAACAGATCCGTGGATGAAGTTTTATTGGCCAGATGATCATATTGATTTTTACGATGTTAGTATTAATCCACCTGCAAATCAATATTTCAACAGAACTGTATATCACTTACCTGTATATACAAATCAAAAGCCAGCAACAGGCTATGGTGTGGTAAGGCAAGACGCTACTATTCATGTTAACAGTGATGATGCTGTTCCTATGTGGCAAGCGGTTAAACACGACACATTGTTAACATCAGATGTATCAGGTAAAACATCAACAAAACAAAGAGGTGATAAAAATGTTTTTGTAATGAAAGCAAAAGGTATTTACACTATCAACTCTAATTTAAAAGCAACTGGCAACCAGCCTATAATAGCAAAAAGAAATAATACATGGCGAGATTTTAATGTAAATCAACTACTTGTTGGTGATAAGTTATACGGCGTTGCTGGTAATGAAATAGAAATAACACAAATAGCTTTTGATGATTCAGATGATACTGTATACGAGATATGTAAGTTAGGCGTTAACTATAATTACTTTGTTAACGGTATACTTATTGGGGAAGGAGGTGTAGATAATGCCTAATACTACTACAACTTTTCAAACAACGTTAGCTACAGATAGACTTACAGCAACAAACACAACTACAACTTTTAACACAACTAGATCAACAGCAACAAGTAGATCAACACAAGAAAGTAGATCAACTGCTACAACTAAAAATACTACAACAACCTTTAACACTACAACTACATACAGTACAACAACTACTTTTAACACAACTACAACTTACAATACATCAAAAAGTACAACAACCACGTTTAATACTACAACAACGTTTAATACAAGTACTAGTACAGTGGTTGAAACAACAAAAAATGCAATATTGTGGAGGACTCCTGATGATGCATCATCTGCCTCTGGTGCTATATACAATTGGGATACGAACCTTTCAATGTCAGCACCTGCTGCCGGTCGAATAAGAGGTAATAATGCTGCTGTTCTAAGTGTTACTAAACTGGCAGTGTCTGCTACAGATGCGGATGGGAATAGCCAGTACAATGTACTTAATGCTTTAATGGCTAATGGTGGTAGAATTAGATTAAGGGCTTCTAATGATAGTGAAAATGTTTCATATGAAATAGAGGGTGGTACTGATAATACTAGTTGGTTTGAGTTTGATGTTAATCAGCCTGTGTTACTTCCTATTGGTAGTGATACCCTTCCTGGAGATGGATCTCATGTTTTTGATAATGGCGAAGGATTAGACTGCCACGCTGCAAGAACAGATGGTGGTGGATACAGTACTAGCACAAGTACAACATGGTCCACTAACAGAGCCACCACCACAACCTACACAACTTCCACAACTTTTGGTACTACTACAACTTTTAATACTAGTACGGCAACATTAAAAAGTACAACAACTACTTTTAATACTAGCACAATAACAAATAGATCAACAGCTACAAGTACTAACCGCGCTACAACTACTACATTTAATACAACCACCACTTTTAATACAACGTTCAATACTAGTACAATAACAAATAAAACAACAGCTACAAGTAGAAATACATCTACTAATAGAAACACAACTACTACGTTTAATACCACAACAGTATTTAACACAAGTACGGTAACTAATAAATCTACAAGTAGAAGTACTGCCACAAGTAGAACCACCACTATATCTACAAGTAGAGCCACTAATACCGTGTTTAACACTAGTACAACCACAACGTTTAACACAGCTAAAAGTACTGCTACAAGTAGAAGCACCGCTACAAGTAGAAGTACTACAACTACATTTAACACTAGTACAACAACAACAATTAGTACCAACCGTGCCACAACTACCACGTTTAACACAACTACGAC
>UEXM01000753.1_pt1 | contig 31970 bp, 28 predicted proteins | sample 1796661 | NCBI WGS metagenome assembly UEXM01 (sample SAMEA4772469, study PRJEB27181) | metagenome
CAATAAATCAGCATCACTGTTCACCGCCGGATTCAACGCCGGGGCATCTGCCCTCGCAGTTTCTGATACAGCCCCCTGCCCTGACCACTGGCACACGGCGTCATAGAGCATGCTCGTGCCCTTGAGCTTGCCTTCAAGGCTGTACCCCGCGATATGCGGCGACCCCATCACCACCTGTTGATACAGAGTTACCGGTACCTTCGGTTCCGTTTCCCACACATCCAGTACCGTCATCGGCCCAGTGCCACTGGCCAACTGCTCTGAAAGCGCCAGATTATCGATAACTGGCCCCCGACAGGTATTGATCAGCATCTGCTCACGCCCAAGGCGGGACAACCTGGTAGCATCGAGCAAATGCCGGGTGGCATGCTCTCCACTTTGTGTTAGCGGCACATGAAAGGTGAGAATGTCCGCATCCAACAGATCATCCAACGGTGCCAGCGTCACCGGTCCCGCGTAACCCTGAGCATCCAACAGAGGGTCACAGCCGCGCACCTCCATGCCAAGGGCGCTGAGCCAATCCGCCACCCGCCGTCCCACATTCCCCAGGCCGACCACCGCCACACGGGCACCTTGCGCAGGTCGTCCCTGCCTGGCACACAGCAGCAGCACTGCCTGCAGGACGTATTCTGCCACTGCACGAGCATTGCACCCCGGCGCGTGGGCGAACTGAATTCCCGCCTCGCTAAGATACGCCAGGTCCACATGGTCTGTGCCAATGGTCGCAGACCCCACAAATTTCACCTGCGAGCCGGCTAGCAAGGCCCTATCAACACGGGTGACTGAACGGACCAATAGAACCTCAGCGTCGCCCAGCTGATCCCGGGTCAGGGTGCGACCATCTACTCGATCAACAGTGGCAAACGCCTGGAAGGCTTCCAGCCCAGGCATATTGGCATCGGCGATAATGTGCATGGGTATCCTTGGAGTCAGTATCCGTCGAGCTGCTGGCAGAGACTGCGGGCGGTATCCGCCACCGCGGCCGCTTATTGTTGGCCAAACAGGTTGAAGTGATTCAGCCAGTGATACAGATCGTAAACCGGCCACCGGCCCCGCTGATGGTTATCAGGCAAACGTCCCTGATAACCTTGATAAAAAGCCTCTGGCGGTTGCCCAAAAAGATTCAGCATGGCCAGATCCACCTGCGGGTCGCCATAGTAACAGGCCGGATCAAAGAACACCGGCTCACTACCGTCAATCTGCCCCAGGTTCCCCACCCACAGATCACCATGCAACAGCCCACTGGCCGGTGCCCGTGGCAACCAGCGTGGTAAATACTTGACCACCCGGTGCACCTGCAGACAAGTCGCTTTGCTCAGGCCTTTATGTTGCGCCCAGTCCAATTGCGGTAACAGCCGCTGACGAGCAAAAAAACGGCACCAGTCCGTGTCGTTCTTGTTGTATTGCGGCGTTCCACCAATGAAATTGTCTGTCACCCCTCCATAGACGGTGTGTACGGCCTGGCTGTGCAGCTGAGCCAGCGCAACTCCAGCAGCGCGCCACCCTGCCAGCCCCAAGGGTTCCAGCGCCAGTGCGTCCAGAAACAACACCCCGCCCGTCTCGTCTGAAAAACGGCCCAGTATCCGAGGCACCTTTAGCCACGGCTCCAGTGCCACCAGCCCGGCGTCTTCGGCGCTCAACAAGGCCGCATTCGAGTGCATTTTGACAAAACAGCGCCCACCGGAATACTCCAGAAAGCCCGTATTGGCGGTATTTCCACCCACTTTAGGCCAATACCGAGCCTTCGGATCCCAGCCCTTTGCTAACAGTGCCCGCAGCAGTATTAACGGCAAATTCGTATTATTGCTACCCATAAAGTTGACTACAGGGGCCTCGATTGATGGTGCTAAGAGCCAATAATGACTGATGGTTAACCTTGATTTAAGCCATTCTTCTGATTACAACTAATGGTATAAAACATGCTGGGAATCTGTCTCATAACTACAAAAGAAGCGATCGCCACTCAATGAACGTATTTTTGCCCCCCTGCGGCGCCATGTCAGTGAGCCTGAGCTCCATCGCCGGGGCGGCTAACGACGATGGCTTGTCAGAACAGATTCGCCAACCCAAGTGCAACGCTCTCAACCTGAACCGGAATCTTACCCTGCCAGCGAAGACGCGGCTCTACGCCAGCCCACAGGCCCGCCTCGTTATTTGCGTGGGCGTGGAGACTCCCCTTCGGATGGTGCATATCAACCTGACCAATGGCTGCGATGTCAACGACGCCACCCTTACCGGCTATAATCCACCCGGCAAGAATTACCAGAAAACCACCAGCTATAACTTCAGCAAGAATCCCGACCGCAGGATGCAGGAAATACAAATCGTGGGTGACCTGAACAACCAGCAACACAAACTCCAATCCCGCGAGTGGCACCAGCAATGACACCACACCAGGTGAAACGCTGGTTATTGTGCTCGTTGTGTGCAGCCACTCTGTCAGCGGCGTCAGCGGCACACGCCGGCAAGGTTGAATTTTTCGATGAAATAGGGACCGGCGCGCAAATCCTCGTCGAAGCAAAACACCGTTATCTGGCATTCGGTGACATCCTGTACGACCGCGCCAACACCTTCATGTCCCAGGCCGCTTACACTCAGGATTACGTTCACTTCGCCCCCCTGAATACCCATAAAGGCCGTAACCCCAATAACAACATGGGGGTAGCCTTGATCCGGGCCGTCCATCAGAATCAGGGTCTTGAGTTGCTTAAATGCTTGCTATCCGCCGGAGGCAGCAGTGACAACGCTGTCAGCTTGCTACCGCCCCACACAGCGGTTATGGCTAAGGACGGCGAGCGATCGCCTCTGTGCAAGCGGTTCCCCAATAGCCCTTTCGCCCGGCGCTTGGAGCATCACCGAAAAATTCAACAGAGCAAAAACATGATTGAGCATTGGCAAGACTCCCTGACCGCCATGCAGCAACGGGAAACCCTAAGCCAGGCCAGCGACAGCTTGGCCAGCCGTATTTCCAGCGCTGACCACAATACCTCCATTCGCCTGCCCCGGGTTCCGGGCCTGCTATTTTGGAATAATGCTCACCAATCGGTGGAACAGCGCGAGCAACAAGTGCAAGCTGTTGCCCAACTACGCGAAGAAAGCCAGATACTGGCACAACGTATCGCGGCGATCAGCCAGCAAATCCGGTATGCCACCCTGCGCAGCCGTGACGATGTAGGGCAACACCTCGCCGCACAGGACCCCAAAAGACAACAAACAAAACGCCTGAAAGAAGACACCCAGCTGGTCCTGCAAACAAATATGCAGGCCGACGCCTTGGCCTTGCTCTACGCCAACCAGCCAAAACTGGCTGACCCGTTAGCTGAAGCGCACTTAGCCATTGCCCGTCTCCAAGACGCTTCTGTTTCCGGTGAGAAAAACCAGAGGAAAGAATCGTGAAACGATTTCGCCTGCACAGCCTGGCTGCAGCGATGGTGGCCTTGGGGGGCTGCACATCCGCACCGCCAAGTGGCACCCTGGAGCAACAAGCTCGCTTCGGGGGCACCACCCTGGCGGACCTGGAAAGCACAGACATTGTCATTGAAGAGCAACAACTGGAAAGCGCTTCCACCCAGGCCGCCTTGGATAGTTACCGTCAAGCTGCAGAACTGTTTGATGACCCCCAACGCCGGGCCAAAACCTTGCGTCGAATGGCGGATCTGGCCCTGGCCTCTGCTACCGAACAAGACATGCAGATCGCACAGCAGCAAGAGCAACAGCTGGAACACAAAGTAGACCAGGAGCACTCCAACGACAGCGAGCATAACCCGGCGCTGCTGAATCTGACTGGCACCCTGTCGCCCACCGTCGACAACGAAGAAGTAGCCTATAAAACCGCGATTCAGCTTTATGAAGAGTTGCTCAGCAGCACACAGGATCCTACCGAACGCGCCGAAGCCTATTACTTACTGTCCAAGGCCTACGCCATGGATGGTGATCTGGACAAGGCACGCAGCAGCCTGGACTCTCTTGTCGAGCAGTACCCCAATAGTGAGTGGGCACTGGAATCCCAGTTCCGTCGCGGCGAGATGCTGTTTTCCGAAGGCGACTACGAGTACGCGGAACAAGCCTACGCCGACGTCATTGAACGAGGCGAGCGTAACGACTTCTACAACCAGGCGCTGTACAAACACGGCTGGAGTTATTACAAACTCGGTGAGTATGAACGCGCCCAGGACAGCTTCTTTACCTTGCTGGACAGTCTGAACGGTCAGGCGGTATTGGCTGATAGCACCAGCATGGAACACAAACTGTTTGGCGACACCCAGCGGGTGATCAGCCTTAGCTTCAGTAACCTGAACGGCGCTAAATCCGTCAAAAAATGGTTTGCGCACAACGGTAACCGGGATTATGAACCGGAAATCTACCGCACTCTCGGTGACGTCTACCTGAAGCAGGAACGCTTCCGCGATGCGGCAGAGACCTATGACATGTTCGTACAGGTGTATCCGGATTCCCGTTTGGCTCCAGAATTTTCCACTCTGCAAATCGAGTCCTACCAGAAAGGGGGCTTCCCAACCCTGGTGCTACCCGCGAAAGGAAAATTCATCGACCGCTACGGGGTAAACAGCGACTACTGGAATCGCCACCCCGATATTCGTCAGCAATATGTCGATTTGCTTAAAGGACATATTCTCGACCTGGCCGAATACCATCACGTTCTCGCCCAGAAATCCGGCAAGTCTAGCGACTATCAGGTTCCGGCACGCTGGTATAAAGAATACTTGGTTACTCCACCAGTCAGTGCAGACCAGGCAGGCGTGAATCATCAATACGCAGATGTTCTGTTCGCTGCCCGCGACTATACGGTCGCGATTAGCGAATTCGAGCGTACCGCTTACGGCTATCCTGACTACGCCACCGCTGGCGATGCCGCCTTCTCCGGACTGGTTGCCTACCAGAAAATTCTCGAGGGTGATCTGGAGCCGGCACAGGCAACACAATGGCGTCAGCAGAAAATCGCCAGCGCCCAGAAATTTGGACAGCACTTCCCGCAACACGCCCAAGCAATCAATGTATTGCAAAATACGGCTGAGGATCAACTGGCGCTGGGCGACGTGGAAGGCGCGGTGAAAACCGCCGGTATTCTGGTCACCCGCGAGCCGGCCCCCGAGCCAGAAATGCTCCGTTACGGTTGGGCTACCATCGCTAACGGAGAGTTCGACCTGGGCCGCTTCAAGGTTGCTGAAATGGCCTACAGCACGTTGCTAGAGCAGGACGTGCCGCCGCAACAGCTCGCCCAATACCGTGAAAAGCTGGCACTTAGTATTTACCGTCAGGGCGAACAACAGCGCGATCAGGGCAACTTGGACATAGCGGCGGCCACTTTCCTGCGAGTCGGGCAAGCTGTACCAGAAGCCGCCGTACGAAAGAATGCGGACTTTGACGCCGCAGCCCTATACATTCAGCAGCAACGCAGCGCCGATGCCATTCCCGTACTGGAAGCGTTTCGTCAACGTTACCCGACCGATCCGCTCACCGATACGATTCCAGACAAGCTGGCCGTCGCCTACGAGCAGCAAGGCAATTACACCGCCGCCGCAGGCGAGTTAAGCCTGATCGCCGCCAACCACAAAGACGAGAATGATGAACTGTCGCGCCAGGCCATGTGGCGTGCCGCTGAAATGCAGGATCGAGCCGAGAACCCACAAGCCTCTATCGCGATATATAAACAATATCTGCAGGAGTGGCCACAACCCTACGATTTCCGCTCCGAAGCCCAGTTCCGTCTGGTGGAGTTGAATCGCAAAACCGCCAACAGCGAGCGGGAAACCTACTGGCTGCAGCAGCTAGTTACCAGCTACCGTGACGCTGGCGACAATGCCAATGACCGCGTTGCCTGGCTAGCGGCCTACGCCCGCTTCACCCTGGCCGAACCGAACTTCCAGGAGTTCAACCACATCAAGCTTGAGCAGCCACTAAAAACATCTCTGGCCGCCAAAACCACCGTGATGAAAAAAGCACTGGCAGATTATCAGGCAGTGGCACAGATTGGCGTGGCCGAATACGCCACCGCCGCTAACTATAAAATAGGCGAAATGTACCGCGTACTGGCCAGGGACCTGATCCAGTCCGAGCGGCCCAATGGTCTGGATGAGCTTGAGCTTGAGGAGTACACCATGTTGCTCGAAGACAAGGCCTTCCCCTACGAAGACCAAGCCATCGATATTCTTATCGCCAATGCCGACCTAGTCACTGATGATATTTATGACCAGTGGGTAAAGAAGAGTTTTACCGCGTTAGCAGAGCTGATTCCCGGCCGTTATGCAAAGTTTGAACAGGTTGAGAGCTATGTCGACATTATCTATTAACGCAGCACGCGCCACGCGCTACGCAACAGGCAGCGCGCTCCTTTTGCTGGTATTGCTATTCACTGGCTGTGCCAGCCGTCAAGGCGGCGGCCTGGACGGCACAGCCGAAGGCATCGCCAGCAAGTATCAAAAACAGAAAAGCGGGGCCGCCGCCGCCAGCAGCGATGCCGTACATATTCCCCCTGTGGCTCACGACCCCAAAGTAGAAAAAGTCGCCCAGCAAGCCATGGGTGATTACGCCCACGCACTGCAAACCCGCATAGCAGGCAACAATCCCCAGGCACTGGTTATGTTTCAATCACTGGCGGAACGCTATCCGCAACTGTCAGGGCCGCCGCTCAACATCGGGCTGATACACATTGAGCTTCAAAATTACCCGAAAGCCCAGGCTGCATTTGAACAATCCTTGGCCATCAATGAGGCCAATCCTTACGCACATAACGGCCTTGGCCTTGCTCTGCGTGAGCAGGGGGAATTCGATAATGCACGCATTCATTATGAGCGCGCCCTGGTACTCGATCCCAAGTACGCCCGCGCCCACTTCAACCTCGCCGTACTGGGTGAGCTCTACCTGCAGGACATTAATTTGGCACTGGAGCATTTCCAGGCCTATCAAAACCTGCAAAAACAGCCCGACGAGAACGTGGCTAACTGGATCGTCGATCTGGAACGCCGCGCACCGGAACAACCCAGCCAACCGGTAGCCGAAAATGGCTCAGACCTTAATAACTCCGGGGAGATGAACTGATGCGTACACTGCTGGCCCTTACAGCCTTGTTACTGGCCTCCGCGGGCCATACTGCAGATGACCCGTCCGAACCGTCAACCAACGTAATCGGCACCCAGGAAGCCCCCACGGTTCTTAACGTGGTGCCGTGGAAAGACCGGGAAGTGAAACTGGAGAAGGGAGATCCTACCTCTTCACTGCTCGACCAGGTGCTGGAACCGCTCGATCAGGAGGTACTGATGCGTGAGATTGAATACCATCAACTACTGACCCAGGAACCGGACAACCAAGGCCTGTTTTTGGATTAAATGCGCACAGTAAATAGCATTAGCGTGCGCGCACACTTTTTTTCTGATAAAAACAAACACTTTGGGGAAAGGCTCCAGCCCGTTAATGCCTCTAGGCAAAACGTCGCTGCACGCCCAACAATAGTGCTAAACAAAAACACCGCAGGAGAAGTTCATGCCCACCACCGCCGCTGCCGCCCAAAACCTGGGTGTCCTTGAGACCTCTATCAAATTTATTCAGGATGGCGGGTTCTTCATGTACCCCATCTTGGTTGTGTTGGCATTGGGCCTGGCCCTTTCTTTGGAGCGTATTATCTACCTCCAGGCCACCAAGGCGAAAAACCAGAAGACGTGGAAAGACGTTTACCCGCTGATTGCCAAAGGGCAATTTCGCCAAGCGCTGGACATGGTCAACAACAGCAACACTGGCATGGCCAAGGTTATTGGTTACGGCCTGGAGCGAGCCAAGTCTGCCAAACGGCACGATGATATTGAGCTGGCCATGGAAGAAGGCCTAATGGAAATCATTCCGCGCCTGGAAACCCGTACCCCCTATATCGCCACCTTTGCAAACATTGCCACCCTGCTCGGCTTGCTCGGCACCATTCTTGGTCTGATCAGCGCTTTTACCGCGGTCGCCAGTGCGGATCCGGCCCAGAAAGCCGATCTGCTGTCCGCCTCCATTTCTGTCGCCATGAATACCACTGCATTCGGTCTGATCGCTGCGATCCCCATGCTGCTGGCTTTCGCCTTTATCAATTCCATGACAGGAAAACTGGTCGACAGCATGGAAATGGCCTCGGTGAAATTCGTTAACGTATTCCGCCAGGTTTCTGCCCAGCAAGAGCGCAAGAGCGACGGCCAATAAGCCGCTCTCTTGTTTTCGCTAACTTGGTGTAAGGATCCGGTATGCGTTTTCGCAGACGACGTTCGCACAACACCGAGGTGGAACTGAACATCACTGCCTTCCTGAATTTGATGGTAGTGCTGATTCCCTTTCTGCTGATCAACGCGGTCTTCGCGCAGGTCTCCATCCTGCAGCTCGACCTGCCCGCGGTGAATGACAGCAGCACCCCCTCGGACGACGACGAAAAAGACAAACTGGTGCTCGAAGTGCTGATTTACGGCAACCGCTACGAAGTAGTCGACCGTAATACCAGCGCGGTGCTCAAAATTGTGAAACACGATGGCGAGAAACCGGACAGCGCCGGCCTGCACAACTACCTTGTGCAAGTGAAAGAAAAGTTTCCTCAAGAAACCGCCATTACCCTGTTGTGTGAGGATGACACCCCTTATGAGGTGATGATCCAAACCATGGACGCCGTGCGTCTGTACAGCAGCGACGTCAACGGCCAAACCATCAAAAAGGAGTTGTTCCCGAGCATCAGCATCGGCTCAGCCCCCAAAGATCAGAGCGCCAACGACGCAGGCCAGGGAGGTGAGTCATGAAAAAGTCATCCCGCGCCCGTCGGATGGCTCGGCACCACGGCAAGCACAAAGCCGTTGCCACGCTGAATCTAACATCGCTGATGGACATTTTTACCATCCTGCTGATCTTTCTGTTGGTCAATAACAACAATGCGGCCAAGTTGCCGGACAATCAGGATATCCAGTTACCGGAATCGATTGCCCAGGAGCTGCCCACCGAAGTGCTAACCATCCAGGTAAGCCCCATAGACATTATTGTTGCAGGGCAGAAAATCGCTGACACCGACACGGTAAAAAATCAGCAAGAACGCACTGTGGCCGCCCTAGTGGAAGAACTGAACTTCCGTGCGTCCCAGGGCCTTGCCATCAGCCCTGACGAAGACCGGGAAGTGATGATTCTTGCGGACCGTTCAGTGCCCTACTCGGTGATCAAGAAGCTGATGCGTAGCTGCATGGAGACCCCATACACGCAAGTCGCCTTCGCTGTGCTGAAAGTCGCAGAGGAGGAAGAAGAATGACGCAGAAAAACAATAACAAGCTGCGCATCCTGATTGACGGCTCGCTGCCTTGGGACAAACAGGAAGGGGAAGATCGCCGCCTATACGGCATCGTGATTATTCTGCTGATTCTCTCTTTGCTGATCATGATCATGGTGAACGCCGTGACTATCGAGAAGCTGGATCGCCGTGAGCTGCAAAAAATCCCGGAACGGATCGCCCAGCTGGTAATGGAAAAGAAAAAGGAACCACCACCGCCCGAGCCAGAACCGGAACCCGAGCCTGAAGAGAAGAAAGAGGACCCCAAAAAAGAGGATCCCAAACCGGAACCCAAGCCTGAGCCGAAACCCGAACCCAAGCCTAAACCGGTTCCAGAGCCTCAGGAACGCCAACAGGCTCGCGAAAAGGCCCAGGCCAAACTGGAAGAGGATCTGGGCGACTCCCTGGCGGGTCTCGACGACATCGGTCCCCTGGTCACAGCAGGGAGCGATTTACGTACCGGTGGCAGCACCACCGCGAAAGCAGAGCGTGATCTGATTGGTACCCGTGCTGGCAGTGGCTCTGGCGGCGTTGCGGTAGCACGCGCCTCCAGCGGCGGCGGTGGCGGCGGGACATTGTCTGCTGGCACCGTGGGCAGTGGCGGTAAACAGGTCGACAGCAAGATCGCCCAGGCTGGCGAAGCAGCCAGCACCTCACGCAAAGGCAGTGATGGCAAGAGTCGTCGCACCCAAGAGCAGCTACGGCGCGTATTTGATCGCTATGCTGGCAAGTTCAACAGCCAGTACCAGCGTGCGCTACGCAGCAACCCGGCTTTGCAAGGCACTGTGGTTCTTGCCTTGACCATCGCCCCCAGCGGCGATGTTCTGGACGTGAAAATCAAGTCCAGTCAGTTGGGTGATGACAAGCTTGAACGGCGAATTCTGCTTGTAGCACGGAAAATGAACTTCGGCGCCATGAATGTGGAAACCTGGAACGGCGACTACAAATTGAACTTCTTCCCCAGCTAAGGGGCGGCACGCAACACGCCGTAATGCAACATGACAAAAGGCGAAAGTGGGTGTGAACCCATTTCCGCCTTTTGCTTTGTTAGAAAGGCAAATTAAAGTGAAGCACCGCCCCCCCCTTAACGCAGTGTTTCCAGCGCCGTACGCAGCTGCTCGGGAATGCTGACCGGCCGGCCGCTTTCACGATTTACAAATACATGCACCACAAAGCCGGTAGCCTTGGCGGCACCTTCGCTGCCGAACAATGCCAGACCATAGCGCACAGAACTGTTTCCCAGCTTGTCCACCTTCATCCCCACCGCCAGCGATTCGGGATACGCCGCCGCTTCCAGATAATCACAGCCGGAGCTGACCACATAGGCAATATGCTCGCCTTCGTGGATATCCAAGCCACCTTCGTTGATTAAGTAACGGTTAATGGTGGAGTCAAAATAGCTGTAATACACCACGTTGTTAATGTGACCGTAGATATCGTTATCGCTCCAGCGACTATCCACCGGACAAAGATAACCGTACTCCTCGCGCAGCGGCCGTTTGGGTTTATCACTCATGCGTTTATCCTTGCAAAAGCAGCGCGTGTTAAGGACTGCGCTGCGCCTCTTTTATCAATACACTGCTTTATAAATATTCAACGCATCTGCCTCAGTCACTTCCCGGGGGTTATTGACCAGCAACCGCTGCTGCAACATGGCATCTGAAGCCAGAACGTCCAAACTGTCTTCACTAACACCGACCTCACGCAGTTTTGTTGGCAAACCCACTTCATTGATCAGCGACTCCAATGCCGCAATCAGCACCCCGGCGCCATCTTCATGGTCGGCAAAGGGGCGATCACTGATAATCGGCGCCAGCTGCGCATACAGCGGTGCAGCCTTGGGAAGGTTAAAGCGCAACACCTCCGGTAACACCAGGGAGTTGCTCAAACCATGGGGAATATGGAAGTGACCACCCAACGGGTATGCCAGTGCGTGCACCGCCGCCACAGGGGCATTGGCAAACGCCTGCCCTGCCATCATGGCGCCCAACAGGCAAGCTTCACGGGCCGCCAGGTTACTGCCCTCTTTTACGGCAGTGGCCAGGTTCCCCCCCAGCAGCCGCAGCGCTTCGCGGGACAACATGTCGGAATAAGGATTCTTCTTATGGGCGCTGGTATAAGCCTCGATAGCATGCACCATGGCATCCACCCCCGTGGCGGCTGTTACCTGGGGCGGCAAGCCCAGCGTTAGCTCGGCATCCAGTACCGCAAGATCCGGTAAGAGCGACGGCGCGACAACACCCGCCTTGGTGGTCGCACCGGTGGTCACAATCGCCACCGGCGTGACTTCTGACCCGGTCCCCGCCGTCGTCGGCACCTGCAGCAGCGGCAACCGTGGGCCGGTAGCCAAGCCAACGCCGTAAATATCGGATAATTGCTGGCTGCTCTTGGGGTGCGAGAGCAATGCCACCAGTTTGGCCACATCCATAGACGAGCCACCACCAAAACCAATCACTAAATCAGCACCGGCATCGCGAGCCTGCTCTGCGGCATTAAGCACCACCGAATCGGCCGGGTCGGCACTGACCTGATCGAAAATCACCAGGGGCAGGTTTGCAGTACGGAAGCTGTCTTCCACTGGCCTCAGTAACGGCGTGCTGCGAATACCTGGATCCGTAACCAACATGACCCGACTGCCACCAAGCTGCTGACACAGTTCAGGGAGCCGCTTGGCTGCACCCGCTTCCACCAGAACGCGGTGCGTGGTGGCAAATTCAAACCCCACCATGGTGTCTCTCCATCAATATATTGGAATGTGAATTTCATGCTATCACAGGTGGCAATGGCCCAAGGCGCACGGATATTACTGTTCAGCGAGAGCCTGTCTTTGGCTAGCCTGGTTGCTATGATTACTTGTGGTTATTGGTGGAGGGTATTTGCCAAGCATGATTATGTTTTGAGTGCATAAAAAAGCGTTACACACACCCAAACCCCCGGCATAACCGGGGGGGTAATCAGCATAGTCAAAAACGGTGCCTTAACGGGTGTGAGAGTAATCCTACCCTCCCCGTTTAGGTCATTTGGCGGGCAATACGGGTGGCGAGTGCATACACTGTAATTTGCGGATTAACGATAATAGAGGTGGGCAACACGCTCGCATCTGCCACGTATAAACCTGGCACATCATGGCTCTGCCCATCACTGCCTACCACACTGTTATCCGGGTCCACCCCCATCCTGCAGGTACCCTGAGGGTGGTAGCTGACCATGCGCAAATGCTGTGGCTGATTTTCCAGACTGTCGACCATGGTATCGATATCCGCTTCGCTACGGATTACTCGATGGTCACTAGCAGGCACATAAACCTCTTCAGCACCGGACGCTAAATGTAGGCGTGCTGCCGCTTTCAAGGCCCGCTGCATGGAAGGAAAATCCATGTCACTCAACTGATAATCGATTTTTTTACGTTCGCCGTTCCATTCTACCGTTCCTACATTATGGTCGTGGATCAGAGTAACCAAGCCACCCAGATATTTGGCATTTTCCATATACGCCATAAACGGCTTGCCAGTGCCCGGCTCCGCCCCCATGGTGAGTTCCACCAGGCCAGAGCCACCGTCTTCAAGTATGAATCCCCCCTTCTCCAGAGGCATGAATTCGTCCACATAGACACCAAGCAGCGCACCGCGCCACGGATACACCGGCTCCGGATAGCGGGCCGGAACATACAATGACGGGTGACAGGCAAAGTTTTTACCCACTTGCCCAGAACGGTTGCCCAGAGCACTTTTTAGCATCAACAACGGGGTTTGTACCGCGCCAGCCGCCACAACCACCCGCGGCGCCGTTACCGTCATGCGCGCTGCCACAGTGCCATCACGATGGGTGACCGTCGCGTTTACTCCACTGGCTTTACCATTCTCGGTAAGAATTTTATCCACTCGAGTATCCGCATAAATCTGCGCACCATGGGCTGCTGCCCAAGGCAGATAGGTCACTAACATGGATTGTTTGCGTTCCGTTTTGCAACCAGACAAGCAGTGCCCGGTAAGCCCGCATTGGCGAATATTGCGTTTTAACGGTTTCACCGACCAACCAAGACGGTTAGCGCCAGCGCGAATTAGACGGCTGTGATGCGGAATCTCATGTTCGCCGTTGTCATCCACCGACAGATTCTTTTCCACTTCCTCAAAATAGGGAGTGAGTTCTGCGGTGGTCAGATCACTAAGGCCAAAATCTCGCTGCCAGTCCTGCAAAATGAAATCCGGGGTACGGAAACAAACGCAGCCATTAACTACCGTGGAGCCACCCACGCAGGCCCCCTGCAGCACCAATAAATCACCACTGCTATTGGTCTGTGCACCGTGATCCTGGTAAAGAGTACCCAGACTCTCACTGAAACGTTCAGTAAAGTCCTTGGAGGGCACATAAGCCCCCGCTTCCAACACCACCACCTTAAAACCCCGCCGTGCCAACTCATAAGCACTGACCGCCCCCCCGGCTCCAGACCCCACAATCACAACATCCGCCTGAATCTCGATGTTTGTGTCTGTTACATCACTGGCTTGGTGTACGGCAAGGCCTGTTGCCTGCCACTTTGCCGAGCTGGTCGTTGTTGCTGTTATTGTTTCACTCATGCCCGCCCCTCCGGCTGGTTTGTGCCCAGTGCATCGTTTGCTGGCAGTGGCGCATTGCCAAGATAGGCCAAGCCCCACTTGTCGCTAACCGGGCCATCGAAATCCGTCGGTGCCCAAGTGGCCGACTCCTGCCAATAGGCCGTGTACGTCAGCTGCTTGATCACTGTAACGAGGGTGCGTTGAATGACACTGGCGTGCCCCCAGCTATCGAAATAGGCGCAGGAATCCGCGTCCGACAAATCCACAAAACGGCGCCCATGGCTCAGCACAGCCGCATTGTCGAACAGGCCCAAACCTGTCGCCATTTCCTTGCGGATTTCCGGGTCCAGATTATCGAGCAGGGCTTGCACGTTGCGCACAACCGGCACCTGATCGCTGGGCGTCAGGCGGGTGCCTTCCACCGGCAATAACACCTGCCTAGCGCGATCGAACAAATGATATTCTGCGGCCGAAAGCCCCGTTGCCCATTCGGGTACAGGCTGTTCATCCAACGGCGAACGCCGTAAAAAGGCAAAGCCGCCGGCGGCGACAGCGACAACACCAGCAGAACCCAGCAAGCTCCATTTCAAAAAACGCCGGCGGGCCATGCCCTGTTGCCAGATTGCCGCCACGTTCGTGACGGAATGGGGGCTTTCCATGGTCTGTCCTCAACACAAAAAAGTCAGTGTTGACGCTACTGAAAAGGCCCAATGAAAACAATGTGTTTACCTGCACAGCCCGTTTGACCGCACAGCACAAGTCAAGCAAGACAAGGGTTACAGAAGAAGGGGGTCAGCCCGGGGGGCGATCGTCCAAAGTCACTTTGGGGCCAACCGCCACTGGATCCTGATGGATGATCACATCCGCCATGGGGAAGGCGTCCTGAATACGAGTTTCTATCCGTGTGGCCAAATCATGGGAGTGCAGCAAAGTCAGATTCTGGTCCATATCCACATGCAGCTGAATAAACTGAGTGCGGCCGGACTGTCGGGTACGTAAATCATGAAAGCCCAACGCCTGAGGATGATCCGCCACAATCGCGCTAATCACTTCCCTCACATCACCAGGGATCTCCCGATCAAGCAACAGCTGAACGGATTCAGAGGCAATGTGCCAGGCGCTAAACAGAATGAACACGGCAATCACCAAGCCGACCACTCCATCCAGCCACAAGTAGCCGAACTGGCTGACCACCAGCACCAGAATAATCCCCACGTTCACGGCCAAATCAGACAGATAGTGCAGAGAATCTGCCTCAATAGCCGTGGAACCGGTTTGCCGAACCACATATTTCTGAATCAGCAAAAGCCCGAAGGTCATGGCGATGGAAAACACCATCACAGCCACCCCCACCGCGTTTTCTTCAATGGGCTTTGGCTCCATCAGTTTCAATATAGACTGATAGATCAAAAACACGGAAGAGGCAGCAATAAAAATCGCCTGGCCCAAACCCGCCAAAGCTTCTGCTTTACCATGCCCAAACCGGTGTTCCTCATCCGCTGGCACCAGCGAATAGCGGATGGCAAAGAAGTTAATCAATGACGCGAGCGAATCCATCACAGAATCAACCAGCGAGGCCAGCAAACTTACCGAGCCAGTCATCAACCAGGCAATCGTCTTGGCCGCAATCAGGATAAGCGCTGTGAACACCGAGGCCAGACCAGCCAATATCAATAAACGGTGTTCACGGGAGTTATCGCGGGGCATGCAAGTGTTCCGTTAGTAGGTACAAAAAATTAACGCTTAGGCAAATACCCCATGGGATCCACAGGCTTACCGTCTTTACGTATCTCAAAATGCAACTGAGTGCGGAAGGTGCCACTGGCCCCCATGGTGGCAACCTGTTGCCCAACTTTCACCGCATCCCCTTCTTTCACCATCATTTTATCATTATGGGCATAGGCACTTAACCAGCGTTCGCTGTGTTTGATAATCAGCAAGTTACCATAACCGGTAAGCCCACTGCCCCGATAGACCACTCGGCCCGGTGCTGCCGCCACCACGGGACTGTTACGGCGCCCGGAAATAGCAATGCCCTTGCGGCCTTGGCTAGCAGAGGAAAATGATTCCACCACCTCCCCGCTGGCCGGCCAACGCCACTCTACTAGCCCCACCGGTGTTTTCGGGCTTGGCGCCGACTTCGGCGTGGGTTGGGAGGCAGACTTGGACACAGAAGGCTTGCTAGCGGGCTTTGAAGACGAGGTGCTCGGCTTGCTGGCTACGGTGGAACCGGATGCCTTGAGAGCCATCGAAATGCGCTGGCCGGGATAAATAGTGTAAGGAGCAGGAATATTATTGGCACGGGCCAGGGCACGAAAGTCCCACCCATAACGCCAAGCAATGGAGTATAGGGTCTCCCCTTCACGCACATGGTGGGTGCCAGAGGTCACTTTACGCGGCTTCGGTTCCTGGCCATAAATATCCACCACCGGGGCGAAATTAACCGCGCTACAGCCACTGACCAGAAGCCACACCAGAAACGCTGCCAGAGCACGCATCAGTACGTATCAGCACCTGTGTGAATTGTTACTGCCATCAACCCTCCCCGCTACCAGGAAACCGAATTTCAAGTGTCTACTGCACCGTAACCCATACTGCATACTGACTCAGCGCTCAGCCCTCATATGCTTGCGCAACATTATGCACCGGTGCGACCCGGTAAAGTAACCAGACAAGTGCCACAGCCACAACCAACATTGTCAACGACAGGGGTAATTGCGCCCCCTGACCCGTAACCTGGGCGTACTGAGCTGGCCACAGCCATTGATCGGCAATTCCATGCTCGCCACTTATTCGCCACGGCCACAGCTTCAACAACGAACCGGCCATAAAGCCTGCCAGTAGCGCCATGACGGTGTCATGGAAACGTTGCAGCGTCCACTTGAGTATGTGCACAAAGCTCAACAGGCCGACCGTACAACCCGCCATAAATGCCAGCAGCAGTAACAGCTGTCCCTGCTTCACAGCTTCAAGCACGGGCTGGTACATGCCCAGTAAAAGAAGGATAAAACTGCCCGAAATCCCGGGCAGAATCATGGCGCAAATGGCCAGCATGCCGCTGAAGAAAAAAACCAGTGCTCCGCTACCTGCCGCGGACAGTGCCGGCGCCAGGCCAATCGCCACCGCCACGACGGTGCCCAGGATGAAGGCGCCAATCTGCGTGGCCCCGCGCTGCTGCAAGGGTTTTAAAACCAGCAGGATACTGGCCAGGATCAAACCGCTAAAAAACGCCCAAACCGGTACCGGGTGGGTGGCCAAGAGCCAGGTAATCAGCCGTGCCAACAGCGCGATACTGGTAAAAATACCGGCCAGCAAGGTGAAAAGAAAAGTCAGATTGGCCTGTTGCCAGACAGCAACAAAACCTTGCTGGCGCCACACGGCCAGCAACCTGGGGGTGATCCCCCCCAGGGTATTGATCAGCTCTTCATAGATACCGGTAATCAACGCCAGAGTGCCGCCGGAAACACCAGGTACCACATCAGCCGTTCCCATGGCCATGCCACGAAAAAAAATACCGGGTCGAATCATCTTTACGCCTCATGCATCACGCTGCACACAACAATGCGGGATGGGAATGAATTTCCTCGATCGCTGAAGAAGCAAGCAACGAGCTTCAACGCGGCTTTTAGCTTCTCGCTACCTTATCTCAACACCCCGCGCTGAAAAGGCACAAACCGTACCGAATCCAGCGTTTGGCTATGGAACTGGTCGCCGTCTCGATCAACCACGGTGAGAACCTGCTGACGATCGCCGCCGACAGGCATCACCAGGCGGCCACCGTCGGCCAATTGCGATAATAACTCCTCAGGAATATCCACGCGGGCACAGGCCGCAAGAATAGCATCGAATGGTGCCTCGGCTGTCCAGCCGAAGCCACCGTCCGCATGTTTGAGCTGAACCTTGGCCAGCCCCAGCTGTAGCAGACGTTTGCGTGCCTGATCCTGTAACGGGCGAATCCGTTCCACCGAATACAGCTCATCACAAAAAGGAGCCAGTACCGCTGTCTGGTAACCGCAGCCAGTGCCGATTTCCAGCACCTTGCGAGGCTTGCCCTTGGCAATCAGCAGCTCGGTCATCCGTGCCACTACCCAGGGCTGGGAGATGGTCTGGCCATGGCCAATCGGCAAGGCGGTATCGTCATAGGCCTGGTGAGCCAGCGCTTCTTCGATAAACAAATGTCGTGGTGTGTTACGAATAGCGTCCAGTACGCGCTCGTCCTGGATACCGGCATCACGCAGCCGCTGCACTAACCTATCTCGGGTCCGTGCAGAGGTCATACCGATGCCGCTGAGTTGGATATCCATCTGTGTTCGTTTGCCTCAATGCGAGTCAGTCAACCGGTGAACTGACAAGCTCTGCCATTACTGTCGTGGCAAAAGCGCCTGTGGGTAGCGTAAACGCCAGCTCCAAGCAGTCTTCCCCTTCCCGTTCCGGGTCCGTATGCCAGACCCACTGCAAGTCCCGTACCGGCAACCGGGTGGCGCGGCGGGCTTCTTCTACCTTGATCTGGCGCAGCCCCTCTATGACAGGAGCATGGGGCGCCAGTATTTGCTGTTCAAGCTGATTACAGGGGCCAGATGATGCCATGCCCGGCACGCCCGGCAAAGGGGCCGTAGGGTGCACCTCGCCATTGGCCACACGCTCCATCGCGGCCGGGTCGTCATCGGCCAGGAACAAGCCCCGGCTGCCTTGCGGCTGCAAAATGTCGCCGCCCAGCACGGTATTCCAACAACCTTGGCGCACCCTTTCGGCGAGGATCAGATTAAACAGATTGCTGCGCACCGCGGACAGCCACATACCCCGCAAGGCCTTCTTACGCGGCGCCTCACCGCCCAGCAACCATTGTGTGCCGCGCACCAGGTTCCCTGATCCTCGGCCAAAACGTTGCTCACCGAAGTAGTTCGGCACCCCTTGCGCGATAATCATCTGTAGCTGCTGCTCCAATGCATCCCGATCACCCACGAAGCGGGTGACGCGAAGGCAGAAATCGTTGGCACGGTGAGTGCCACGATTGAGCTTGCGGCGATGACGGCCGGATTGCAGAACGGTAAGCCCATCGGGCCAATGAAAGTCCGGGTCGTCTTTGCCCGGCAGGTGCAGGCTAAACCATTGCCGGGTCACAGCATGTTTGTCTTTTAGCCCGCTATAGCCCACCGAAAGGCGATGGACCCGTGCCTGTTTAGCCAGCAACATGGCCACGTCTTCGGTATTCCAGCCGGTTTTTTCGATTTCCAGCCAAAGATGTTCGCCCTGGCCTTCCGGGGTCACGTGCATATGCTCCGCAACCTGAAAGTCCTCTGGCCGAGCTTTCAATATGCCCTGACAAACCGGCCCACCGTGGGCTCTGGGCAAACCGGTTTCGGTTGTTTCCATAGGGTAATTCACTGACTCTCCAGCAGTACTACGGCCTGCACCGCGATACCTTCCTTGCGGCCGGTGAAGCCCAGTTTTTCCGTGGTGGTCGCTTTCACAGAAACCTGCCCTTGTTCGCATTGCAACAGCGCCGCAATCCGTTCGCGCATGGCGAGAATGTGTGGCGCCAGTTTTGGGGCCTGACAAATCACCGTTAGATCCGCATTGCCCAATCGCCACCCGGCATCAAGTATGGAAGTATAGATAGCCGTTAACAGCTGGCCTGAATCGGCCCCTCGCCATTGCGGGTCAGTATCCGGGAAGTAGTGCCCGATATCGCCCAACGCTAGCGCACCAAGTAAGGCGTCAGAGAGTGCATGCAAAGCCACATCACCATCAGAATGGGCTTTCAACCCATGGCTGTGGGGGATGGCGACACCACCTAACATCACATGGTCACCTTCATCAAAGGCATGAACATCAAAACCCTGACCGATACGCACGCTCACCACTGTCCTCCTTCATCATTGTCATCTCCCCGTTGCCGGCTAAGATAAAAGCGAGCCAGTGGCAAATCGTCCGGGACAGTGACCTTGATATTGTCACTATGGCCAGCCACCAGTGCCGGCTGCCAGCCATTTTTCTCCATGGCAGAGGCTTCATCAGTAATCCCGTCAAGGTCACCTTGAAGCGCCCCCAGTAACCCGCGCGCCGGAAACAGCTGGGGCGTTAGCGCCCGCCAAATACACTCACGATCCAGGGTGCTTTTGATGTACTGACTCGCATCCGCCTGCTTGATGGTATCGACCACCGGCAAGGCAAGTATCGCGCCTCGATCCCCAGTATGATCCAGCAACAACTGAATGTCGGAGAGGCGAACCAGCGGGCGAGCCATATCGTGCACCAACACCCAGGCATCCTCTCCGCCTTCCTCTATCACCGCAGCGACGCCATTACGCACCGAGGCGGCGCGGGTGTCGCCACCATTAACGGTCTGGATACGAGGATGACGGGATACGGAGAGCGTCGGCCACCAGGGATCATCACCCGACACGGCCACCACCACTTTGTGTATCGGTGCAAAAGACAACAATCGATTGAGAGTATGTTCCGCCAAGGTTTGGCCTGCCAGGGAAAGGTACTGCTTGGGAATGCCCGCTCCCATTCTGCTACCCACCCCTGCGGCGGGAACAACGGCGTATAAAGGCCCGGCGATAGCAGGATTCACTCAGCGCCCCGAGGTTGTTCTAGGATCAGGAAAAAGGTTTCGCCCGTGCGAACCATCCCCAGATCTTTGCGCGCAATTTCTTCCACCGCTTCCGTACCCCGCTTCAGATCGTTCACGTCAGCGGCCATGAGTTGATTCCGCTCTGCCAACTTGGCATTGCTTTGCTTGAGCACAGCCACGTCTTTTTTCAACATGGCCACATGCCGCAAGCTGCCCTCACCAAACCAGAGGCGTGCTTGTAGCCCCAAAAACAACAGCGCCAGCAACGCCAACGCAATTTGCCTGCCAGGAGACAGTTGTCGTGTCAGCCCTGTAGCATTGCCTTGATGATTGCTGGCGCTGGATTTGGCCTTGGACGCTGGCATCACTTAGCCGAGCAGCTTGAACTCTTTACGGCCATGGTACGCAGCACGCCCCAGTTCCTGTTCGATACGAATCAAACGATTGTACTTGGCCACTCGATCAGAACGGCACAAGGAGCCTGTCTTGATCTGCCCTGCGGCCGTAGCCACAGCCAAGTCCGCAATGGTGGTGTCCGCGGTTTCACCACTGCGATGGGAAATGACCGCAGTGTAGCCAGCATCCTTGGCCATCTTGATAGCATCCAAGGTTTCGGTAAGAGAACCGATCTGGTTGAATTTGATAAGAATGGAGTTAGCCACTTTCTCGTCAATGCCACGCTGCAGAATACGGGTGTTGGTCACGAACAAATCATCACCGACCAACTGAACTTTTTTGCCCAGCTTTTCAGTGAGAATTTTCCAGCCATCCCAGTCAGACTCGTCCATGCCATCTTCAATGGAAATGATCGGATAGCGATCGCACAGCTCAGCCAGATAATCGGCAAACTCTTCAGAATTCATGCTGCGGTCTTCGCCCGCCAACACATACTTGCCATCCTTGTAGAATTCGCTGGCTGCACAATCCAGCGCCAGAGTCACGTCATCACCGGCCTTATAGCCCGCGATTTCGATGGCTTCCATAATCGCTTCCAGTGCCGCTTCGTTACTCGGCAAATTAGGCGCAAAACCGCCTTCATCGCCTACCGCGGTATTCAGGCCACGCTTCTTGAGCACCCCTTTCAGGGCGTGAAAGATTTCTGCACCGTATCGGATCGCTTCGGCCACAGTGGGCGCGCCCACCGGTTGGATCATGAATTCCTGGATATCCACATTGTTGTCGGCATGCTCACCACCGTTAATGATGTTCATCATCGGCACCGGCAGGGAATATTCGTTGTCGTCGTCTTGCAGGTCAGAGATGTACTCGTACAGAGGCTTGCCCTGATCCACTGCCGCCGCCTTGGCCGCTGCCAGCGATACCGCCAGAATGGCATTGGCGCCCAGGTTACCCTTGTTCTCGGTACCATCGGCATCCAGCATGGCCTGGTCCAGCGCCTTTTGATCGGACACCTCCATGCCCACCAGCAGCTCACGGATAGCAGAGTTCACATTGCCTACCGCCTTGGTGACGCCCTTGCCCAGATAGCGGGACTTGTCACCGTCACGCAGTTCCAGCGCTTCGCGGGAACCGGTAGAAGCACCGCTGGGCGCACAGGCACTGCCACTGGCGCCGGACTCGAGAATCACATCAGCTTCGATGGTCGGGTTGCCACGGGAATCCAGAATTTCGCGGGCCTTGATGTCAACGATCTTGGACATGTCGGTAAATCTCCAAACTCAAATCAGTTATTTTCGAAGGCAGGCAGTGCCTTGACGGTATTATCCAGGGTTTGCATCTGTGCGAGAAAGGGCTCTAGGCGATCCAACCGCAGAGCGCAGGGACCATCGCATTTGGCGTTATCCGGGTCCGGGTGGGCTTCAAGGAACAACCCGGCGATGCCCTGACTGATGCCAGCGCGACCCAATTCAGCGACTTGGGCGCGGCGACCATCAGCGCTATCGGCCCTGCCACCGGGCTTCTGCAAGGCGTGGGTCACATCGAAAAAGACCGGATAGTTGAACTGCTTCATGATACCGAAGCCAAGCATGTCCACTACCAGGTTGTTGTACCCAAAGCTTGAACCTCGCTCGCAAAGAATAAGCTGATCGTTTCCTGCATCCTCACACTTGTGCAGGATATGCGACATTTCGTGGGGCGCCAGGAATTGGGGTTTCTTGATGTTGATGATGGCGCCGGTCTTTGCCATGGCCACCACCAGATCCGTCTGCCGCGCCAAGAAGGCCGGCAACTGGATAATGTCGACCACTTCTGCCACCGGCCCTGCCTGGTCAGGCTCGTGCACGTCGGTGATCAACGGGCAGTTAAAGGTCTTCTTTACTTCCTCAAAGATTTTCAGGCCTTCTTCCATCCCCGGCCCTCGGTAGGAGCTCAGAGAAGATCGGTTGGCTTTGTCAAAACTGGCCTTGAAGACCCAAGGCATGTTCAGCTTGCTGGTCGCCTCGGCATACGCTTCGGCCACCTGCATGGCCATGTCCCGGGACTCCAGCACATTCATGCCACCAAACAAGGCCATGGGCTTGTCATTGGCGAATTCCAACCCGTTCAGGGCAATGGTCTTCTGGCTACTCACGAATCACGTCTCCTTGTGGGCCTTTTGTTCCGCCAGGGCGGCGGCCACATAACCTTTGAACAACCCGTGGCCGTCACGGGGAGTAGAGGTAAATTCCGGATGGAACTGGCAAGCCACAAACCACGGGTGGTCGCCCACTTCAATCACTTCCACAAGCTGACCGTCCACGGAACGCCCAACGATTTTCAATCCCGCCGCTTCCAACTGCGACAAGTAGTTGTTATTCACCTCATAACGGTGACGATGACGCTCTACAATATGCGTGCTGCCATAACACTCAGCAGCACGACTGTCTGCTTCAAGCACACATTCCTGGCCACCCAAACGCATGGTACCACCCAGCTCAGAATCCGCCGAACGCAGTTCTTTCTGCCCGTCTTCGGTGATCCATTCGATAATCAGACCCACCACCGGGTCCGGGGTGTTCGGGTTAAGCTCAGAAGAATGGGCTTTTTCGATGCCCGCCACATGGCGAGCATACTCAATCACCGCCAATTGCATACCAAGACAAATACCCAGATAGGGCACCTTATTCTCACGGGCATAACGGATCGCGGCAATCTTGCCTTCCGTACCCCGGTCGCCGAAACCGCCGGGGACCAGAATCGCGTCGAGACTTTCCAGCACACCGGTGCCGTCGCGCTCAATATCTTCTGCATCCAGATAAAGGATGTTGACCTTGGCGCGATTGCTGATGCCTGCATGGATCAACGCTTCATTGAGCGATTTGTAGGCATCAACCAGTTCGATGTACTTGCCGACCATACCGACAGTGACTTCGTGCTCCGGGTTCAGCTGGGCTTCCACCACACGGTCCCATTCACCGAGATCCGGTTCCGGCAGGTCCAAACCGAATTTTTCCACCACGATGGCATCCAGGCCCTGCTCGTGCATACCCCGTGGCACCTGATAAATGGTCTTGCAGTCCGGTGAGGAAATTACTGCCCGCGCTTCCACATTGGTAAACAGAGCAATCTTTTCCCGGGCGCTTTGCGGAATGGGGTCATCCGCACGGCACACCAAAATATCCGGTTGCAGGCCAATGGAGCGCAGCTCTTTCACGGAGTGCTGAGTCGGCTTAGTTTTGATTTCGCCGGCAGTGGCGATATAGGGGACCAGCGTAAGATGCACCAGTAAGGACTGGCTAGAGCCCAGTTCAACGCGCATCTGACGGGCCGCTTCCAGGAAAGGCAGGGATTCAATATCACCTGCGGTACCGCCAATTTCCACGATGGCCACATCCGCATCACCGGCGCCTTCGCGAATCTTCAGCTTGATTTCATCGGTGATATGGGGAATGACTTGCACGGTGGCACCGAGGTATTCACCACGGCGCTCTTTATCCAGCACGTTCTGATACACACGACCGGTGGTAAAGCTATTGCGGCGGTTCAGGCGGGTGCGAATAAAACGCTCGTAATGACCCAAATCCAGGTCAGTTTCGGCGCCATCTTCAGTCACGAAGACCTCACCATGCTGGTAAGGGCTCATGGTACCGGGATCCACATTGATATAAGGATCCATTTTAATCAGGGTCACGTTGAGACCGCGGGCTTCCAACAGGGTGGCCAGGGACGCAGAGGTAATCCCCTTCCCCAGAGACGACACCACACCGCCGGTGACAAAGATGAAACGAGACATGCACTCACCAGATCGCTAGTGGGTTAATAGCACCATCGTCAAAGTGTACCGACCCCCATAAAAAAAACACCCTGCACGTTACAGACGGGCAAGGAGTTTTCATGAATCGGGTTGGCCGGCGACGCAAGAGACGATTGAACACCTGAAAATTCAGGAGCTTGCGCTACATCAGGACGGGAGAAAATGTTACCAGAAGCCGCCCCCCTGCTCAATCGGAATCGCTCTTGGGAGCGGAAATAGTGAATGGCACCCGCCTGACGCCGGCATTGCGTTACAGCAACGATCACTGCACCGCTCCCACGGTAAAGTCAAAGGCTGCCCCCTGCCCCCCATTACGGCTCCAGCACCGCCCGACACGCGGCCAATACCTCGGCGAAGGGCACCTCCATCTGTGATCCGAACGACGGGTGCCGCGCCAGTCGAGCCCGACTGGCGCGGGGGCTACTAATGCCACAGAGAAAACGGGCCAGTTGGCGAGGGGTCGCCAGAGCCCCGTGCCTTTGCGCTATAACCGCCAGGATGACTGCCGAATCAGGAGCAGTCCGATGACGCTCAGGAAACCGCTGGTGTTCGCCTTTACAGGCGCTGCACTGGCCGCAGGGTTGAGGCAACTGCTCACCGAAATAACCCACTAAGCCACGCTGGTAACAATCGCTGCTTTGCGCCCAATTACATACTTGCTGCAGCCGCTGGATATCGCGCTGCTCACGAACACGAAACTGCTCTGCGATCTGTGCCGTCAACGCCTGCGGATCGGCTGGGCGATTGACCATCCGGTAGCCCTGGCGCACCCCGGCCACACGCACTACAACCATGCCCTGCTTCTCCAGATAGCCAATCGCCTTGAGAATTCGCACCCGATCGACCTGCAATTGGTCCGCCACGGCAATCGGTTTCAGAGTGAGCCAGATGCGCCCCTCTTTGCCTGCAGCAAAGACCTGCCGCAAGAAATCCGCTCGCTCATGGTCGAACTGAGCCAACACCTCAGCTTGAGATATCTGAAATGCCAGCTTGTACTCCGTGTAGAACGGCGCTGTCGAACGAATAATCCCGTCCAGCTCCAGATAGGTCAGCAGAGTGTTAATAACCAGAGGGCGGACATCGAACTGCCCGGACAATTCGTGCACCGAAAGGTCGAACTGCGCCGGTTGATTCACCAGCCAGCCAATGAGCCCGGCTAGTGCTTCACTGTCTGGGGTATCGCCGTAACTGAAATTTTCCAGCACGGTCAGGTCGTCCGAACTGGCCAGCAGCAGACATTGTGAAGGCTCGCCGTCTCGCCCTGCCCGGCCAGTTTCCTGCATATAGTTTTCCAGGGACTTGGGCAGGTTGTAATGATAGATACCCCGAATATCCGCCTTGTCGATACCCATCCCGAAAGCAATGGTGGCCACCACGATATTTACCTGCCCCGACATGAACGCTTCCTGAACGCGATGCCGCTCCTCACCTTTCAATCCCGCATGGTAAGCCTGTGCATTCAACCCCTGCTCGCTCAGCAAAGCCGCCACCTGCGTTGCCGTTTTCTGCAGAGTGACATAGACAATCGCCGGCTCCGAGGGACGAGCCTGTAACGCTTCCAGCAGTGCCCGACCTCGCTCTTCCACATTGTAGGGGCGGACACTCAACGCCAAATTGGGACGGAAAAACCCGGTTTGCACATGGTCGGCAGGGGCAATGGCAAAGCTGTCACAGATCTGCTGCGCCACTTGAGGCGTAGCGGTAGCCGTTAACGCCAGCACCCGCCCAACCTCCAGCTCTTTCGCCAACTGCGCCAACTTCAAATAATCCGGGCGAAAGTTATGCCCCCATTCAGACACACAATGGGCTTCATCCACGGCCATCATGCTGATTGATAGCCGTTTCAGCCGGGCTAGAAAGCGCTCATTGGCCAGGCGTTCCGGTGCCACGTAAAGCAACTTTATACTGCCGTCTTCCAAGCCTCGATAGATGGACTGCAGCTGCTCGGCATCCACGCTGGAATCCAACCGCGCCGCCGCAATACCTAAGCGGTGCAGTTGGTCGATCTGGTCTTTCATCAATGCAATCAGTGGAGACACCACCAACGTGACTCCGTCCAGCATCAACGCAGGTAATTGGTAGCACAGGCTCTTGCCACCACCGGTGGGAAAGACTGCTAGCGCGGATCGCCCGGCCAGCAAGGCATTAATGACCCGCTCCTGGCCGGGGCGAAAACCCTGAAGCTTGAATGTCTGCTGCAAGTGTTGCTGAAGGGTCAGCATGGCGCTTCCTTTATGCTGAGAGGCGTTTTTTGCAATAGAACCCTGAGCCGAATAGCGAATAAGTTTGTCTGAACCGCCAGCAGGAAACGAGGCTACCTGTCGTATTTCCCTGTGAGACAGAACGGACAATGAGCCGGTGCCAGACAGGCAACCCGACAGGATTATTAGTCAGACGCAGAACCAGCCGGTAATAAATACCAGCGCTCAGCGCGCTCGAGCGCTTCGCCATCGGCCAGCCCCACCAGCGGCACACTCACCACCTCGCCATCTCGGCAAAGTAGCGGCCACTGCCGGCGTTGCCAAGGCGGCACGCCTGCCGCACGCCAGAGCTCTTTGATTTTCTGGCGCAAGCCATTGCGCCGCAGAGTCAGGGCACCGGTGAATGAGCGGAGTTGAATATCCCCGGCAGGTCGCAGCACCCATACTGCGCCTTCCACAGCGTGCTGTGTCCAACGCCAATGGGGCAAGTCCGGCGGTGCCTCGCCTTCAGGCCAGAGTATGTCACCTTGCCAGGGCTGGAAGGCTTCACGACGAGCAAAGTGTAGAGCTCCCTGATACACGCGAACCGCATATCCGCCCCACTCGACTCGGGCTTGGCTATCCTCTGCTGCCAGATGCAACACTCGAATCTGTTCAAGAACGGCAGCGCTGGGGGCGGCGGCCCGGTTTTTCTGCAGCCACCACCGCAGTACATTACGTTGGCGCGCCAAGGATAACTCCGCCAGGCGCGGCAGCGGCAGAACAGCCCCGGATACGCCTATGCTTGCGGCATCCTGGACCGCGACTTCCGTCAGCAATTGATTGGCCTCAGCCATGTGCTCTGCGGCCCGGGCAAGCGTGGCGTCAGCACCGGGCCAACGCTCGCGCAGTGCCGGAAGGATAGTATGGCGAAGATAATTACGTCGCAGGCTTTGGTCCTGGTTACTGGGGTCTTCCAACCAATTAAGCGATAATTCTGCCCCCCATTTTTCAAGAACATGCCGACCCAGGCCAAGTAACGGTCGCCAGAGCGTTACACCCTGTTGCTGGCTGTGCTGACCCATGGCTGACAGCCCCTGTACCCCCGCTCCCCGTAGCAACCGGAACAACACCGTTTCCGCTTGATCATTGCGATGGTGTGCCAGCACCAGCGTCGCGCCTTTGGCTCGAGCCAGTGGCAATAGCACTTGGTAGCGGGCGTCCCGAGCACCCGCTTCCAGCCCTTCAGCCATGCTCACGGTGACGGGTTCAATCGTCAGCGCAATACCATACTTATCCGCCAAGGCCCCACAGAAACGCGACCAAGCACGACTATCCGCCTGCAGTTGATGATCGATATGGACAGCGCAAAGGCGCGGGGCTAAACCTGCTTGGACAAGCAGGTGGAGTAATAGAGAGGAATCGAGGCCACCGCTTAAGGCAAGCAACAGTGGCCCGTCTGGGGCCTGTTCAGCCAAGCGCTGGCTGAACCTAGCAGCATCAGACATGACTATTCGTCGACGGGGTCGCTAACCACGTTGCCGTAACTCATCAAACGTTCGTAACGGCGGTTAATGAGGGCGTCAGTCTCCATGGAACCAAGCGATTCCAATTGTGTTGCCAATGCCTTGCGAATCGCATCGGCAGCTTGGTCATAATCCCGGTGAGCGCCTCCCAGGGGCTCCTTGATCACTTGGTCAACGATGCCGAGCTCATGTAATCGCCCGGCAGTTAGGCCCATGGCTTGCGCAGCTTCAGGGGCTTTATCCGCACTGCGCCAAAGAATGGAGGCGCACCCTTCCGGTGAAATAACCGAGTAGGTAGAAAATTCCAGCATCTGTAAATGGTCACACACACCAATCGCCAGCGCCCCACCGGACCCCCCTTCACCAATAACAGTGGCGATAATGGGGGTTTTGAGCTGGGACATTACACGCAAATTACGGGCAATGGCTTCGGACTGACCGCGCTCTTCTGCATCAATCCCCGGAAACGCCCCAGGCGTATCAATGAACGTCAGCACCGGCAACTTGAACCGTTCAGCCATTTCCATCAATCGCAGCGCCTTACGGTAACCTTCCGGTTTCGGCATGCCGAAATTGCGACGAACCTTTTCTTTCACTTCGCGGCCTTTTTGATGGCCAATCACCATCACTGGCTGCCCGTTCAATCGGGTCATGCCCCCAATAATCGCAGGATCATCAGAAAAGGCACGGTCACCATGCAATTCATCAAAGTCGGTAAAGATCCGCTTGATGTAATCAAACATATAGGGGCGCTTAGGATGACGGGAAAGTTGGGAAATTTGCCAGGAGCTTAGCCCTCGGAAAATGCTCTCGGTAAGCGTGATGCTCTTTTCCTGCAACTTGGCCACTTCCTCGGAAATGTTTATATCACTGCCACTGCCCACCAAACGCAGTTCCTCGATTTTCGCTTCCAGGTCGGCAATCGGTTGTTCAAATTCGAGGAAATTGGGATTCATATTCTGTGCCTGTTCAAGGTGTTATCAGCATGCGCCCGGGCCAGAATGGCCTCTTCATGGCGTTATTACGGCAGCAACGTCACGCCGGAGTCCGAAACGCAACCTGCCCATATAAAGAGTGCAACAAGTGTAGCCGCAACCCGATGACAAGGTCGAGACATGGCCGACATGGCTAGGTTGCAAACTGTTTCAATAAAGAGGCGGAGTACGTCCCACGCTGCAACACGGGAGTGCAACAAGACAAACCATGGGCCTGTGACACGCCTAACAGCCTGGTTGAAGAGCGCCGAAACGCGCCTCAGCCAGTCACACTCGTTCTGGCCCGTATTTTTTGTTGCCTTAATACTCCATCCGCACCGCGTCTTCGCCAAAACGGATTCGCAACTCTTCCACAAGCGACTCGTGGGGGCTGATTTTCCATTCGTCGCCCAGCCAAAAGCTCGCGGCGGCGATGCTGTGATCCAGATCCAGCAATACTGGGGTATTGCCCCCCTGATACGGCGACAACATCTGCTGAAGCTGCTCGGGCAAGCCTTCTATTACCGGAACGGCAACGCGCAGGCGACGGACGAACGCTTCCCGAGCCTGACGCATATCCATAATTTCATCAGCGATCAAATTGAAACCGCCTGTGTACTCATCGTTGCGCACCCCGCCCTTGAAGATTAACAAGGCATCTTTCTGCACCAACTCGCCGTACTCAGCGAAGGTCTTACCGAATACAGACACTTCCACCCGCCCGGTTTTGTCATCCAGGGTGATAAATGCCATGCGCTCACCGCTGCGTTTACTGCGGGTGATACGCAGTGCCACGACTAACCCGGCCACGGTGGCGGCTTCGCCCTTGCCAGTGGGCTGCAGGGCGTTAATCCGGGCCGTGACGAACTGCCGCACTTCTTTTTCATACTGATCAATGGGGTGCCCAGTCAAAAACAAACCAAGGGTATCGCGCTCACCGTTGAGGCGGACTTCGTCATTCCAGGAGCGGGCCGGCTTCCATTCCACTGCTGTGGCCGGGCTGTCATCCACCGCCCCAAACATATCCATAATGCCCGCCGCTTCGTTGCGGGCATCCTGGTCCGCGGCCGCAATCGCATCCGGCAAGGTGGCCAGCAATTGCGCCCTATCATGGAAGCTGCTGTTTAGACCCAGCTTATCCAGCACACCAGCGCGCACCATGGCCTCCAGAGAGCGGCGATTGATTTTTTTCAGGTCAATACGGCGACAGAAATCAAACAGATCCTTGAACTCACCACCGTCAGCCCGGGCCGTCACGATAGCCTCAATGGGCCCTTCACCCAGCCCCTTGATGGCGCCCAGACCATAAACGATGTCGCCTTCCGGGTTCACGGTAAAGCGATAACCACAGGAATTCACATCCGGTGGCAGCACCTGCAACCCCATGGTTTTGCATTCATCAATGAAGGTCACCACCTTGTCGGTGTTCTGCATATCCGCAGAAATGGTGGCCGCCATAAACTCCGCCGGGTAGTGAGCTTTGAGCCAAGCGGTTTGATACGCGACGAGTGCGTAGGCTGCAGAGTGAGATTTGTTGAAACCATAGCCAGCGAATTTCTCCACCAGATCAAAGATCTTCATGGCCAGGCCCGCATCTACCCCCTTCCCCTTTGCTCCTTCTTCAAAAATCGCCCGCTGCTTTTCCATCTCTTCGGGCTTCTTCTTACCCATGGCCCGGCGCAACATGTCCGCGCCACCCAGCGTGTAGCCGGCTAGCTCCTGGGCGATCTGCATCACCTGTTCCTGATACAGAATGACCCCGTAGGAAGGTTTCAGGATAGGCTCAAGCCACTCGTGCTGGTACTGCGGGTCAGGGTAGGCGACTGGCTCGCGACCGTGCTTACGGTTAACGAAGTTGTCCACCATGCCGGACTCCAGCGGCCCCGGACGATACAGAGCCACCAAAGCGATGATATCTTCAAACACATCGGGCTTGAGCTTTTTAATCAGCTCCTTCATGCCCTGACTTTCCAGCTGGAATACCGCGGTGGTATCGCCCCGTTTCAGCAGGTCAAAACTGGGGCTGTCATCTAGCGGGATATGGTCAATAACCAGATCATCCAGCCCTTCGCGGCCACGTTTAACGTTGGCGGCTTTTACCGCCCAGTCGATGATGGTCAGGGTTTTCAAGCCGAGAAAGTCAAACTTCACCAAGCCGGCGGATTCCACGTCGTCCTTGTCGTACTGGGTCACCAGGTTGGTGCCGTCTTCTTCACAGTACAGCGGCGCAAAGTCAGTGAGCTTGCCCGGGGCGATCACAACGCCCCCGGCGTGCTTGCCCACGTTACGGGTCAAACCTTCCAGCTTGAAGGCCATTTCCATGATTTCGTTGGCGGCATCCTTATCGGAATTTTCATCGCTTTCCAAAAATTCGCGCAGGGTTTCTTCCTGCTCCAACGCCTTGCTCAGGGTCATTCCCGGCACTCCGGGAATCATCTTGGAAAGTCGATCCGCAAGCCCATAGGGCTTGCCTTGCACCCGCGCCACATCACGCACTACCGCCTTGGCGGCCATGGTACCGAAGGTGATGATCTGACTCACCGCATCACGGCCGTACTTATCCGCCACGTAGTTGATTACGCGGTCACGTTTTTCCATACAGAAATCAACGTCAAAGTCAGGCATGGATACCCGTTCCGGGTTAAGGAACCGCTCGAACAGCAGATCGTAACC
>UEXM01000754.1_pt1 | contig 31897 bp, 47 predicted proteins | sample 1796661 | NCBI WGS metagenome assembly UEXM01 (sample SAMEA4772469, study PRJEB27181) | metagenome
AACACTGTATCCAAATGTCACAATGGAAGTGTTGCGAGTAATAGCAGGCGATCCCTCGTTTCAAATAAAACTAAGCCCAATGGGCATAGACAAACTACGCATACCACAGTTTGGCGTACTACAAACAAGCCCTACAGGCGAAGTATGGATAGACTGGAGTCAGCGCAGCAAAAGCGTGAGCGCAGTTGACTTACCAGATGACTTTGCTGGCGGTATAGTGTTTGTAGGACCTACAGCAGCAGGGCTTACACAACCACTGGCAACAGCAGCAGGCAGCGTATTTCCACACGAAGTACAAGCAGCAATGCTGGGCACAGTGTTTAATGAATCAAATATTAGTAGACAACCAGACGCAGAACAATGGGCAGAACTAGCAGCACTAGTTATAGTTGGCCTACTGTTAATCATCCTCGCCCGTTGGACATACGTAGGCATAGCCTTCTTTGTGTTGTCCGTGGGTGGAGGAGTTTATTTTAGTTACTATATGTTTGCCACAGAAAACTTGTTGATTGATGGATTTGTACCGGCAGCATTTTTAATATTAGTAGGGCTCAAAAGATACACACTCAAGTTTGTAGATGAGTTTTTACAAAAGAACGCAATCAAGAAACAGTTTGCTGGCTATGCTTCACCTACAGTGGTCAAACTGCTACAGGAAAATCCAGACCTTATTAAGAAAGGCACAAAGCGTGAAGTGAGTATTGTGTTCTCAGACTTGCGTGGCTTTACTCCGCTAGGTGAAAGTTTTGGCGACGATGTAGGCGGACTTACAAAAATAATGAATGGCTATATGGATGCCATTACTGAGCCAGTGCTGGACGCAGACGGTATGATTATCAAGTACATAGGTGATGCAAGTATGCACATACACAACGCACCCATAGATGACGATAAACACGCTCGTACAGCAGTACAGTGTGGCTTAGACATGCTTAAAGCAGTGGAGAAGTTTAATGAAGAAGTTATTATACCTGATGGCCGTCCTCCTGTTGGCATGGGTGCTGGCATCAACACAGGGCTGGGTTACCTTGGCGAAATGGGAAGTACAAAAAGACACAGTTATGATGTCCTCGGAGACGCCGTTAGTACAGCGGCTCGTGTTGAAAGCAAATGTAAAGAGTACGGATGTCTACTACTTGTTGGAGAAGCGACATATGCAGCAACAAGAACAGATTTCTTCTACCTCAAAGTAGATGACTTGCAAGTCAAAGGCAAATCAGTGGGCTTGAGTATATACACAGTATTAGATCAAACTTATCCTGCATGGAAGAAAGCACAAAAGAAACATGAGCAGATGCACGAAGACTATCGTGCGCAGCGTTTTGATGATGCTATTGACAAGTGTCGTATGTTGTATACTCACTTTGATCACAAGATGGAAAAGTATTACGATATGTGGATAGAACGTTGCGAATACATGAAGACACAAGACCTTCCTTCAGACTGGGATGGAATATTTGTAGCCACGAGTAAATAACATATGTTCAACTATATAAAAAATCTTTTCGGCAACAACACTGAATACAAAGGCCAGGACATTAAAGATATCAATGTCATATGGCTTCACGGTGCAAATCAAACCAGTCTTAGTTTCAAATACCTACAAACAAAGACACAGTTCTCAAAAGAGATTATGGTCAACTATTCAAGCATGGATAGATTCTATGATAACCTAGATATGATAACAGAGCAGTGTCAAAATAGAGGACCACACTTTGTTGTAGGACACAGCATGGGCGGGTTGTATGCACTACATCTTACCAAATATCTACGTGTAGTAGGTGGCGTTAGTATTAGCACACCGTTTAGAGGTAGCAGCACAGCAGACTGGGCAAAGTATGTTGTACCAAGTTATCCATTGTTTAGGGATATTGGACGCAAGAGCGATCCTATCAAAAAAGCACATGAGATAGAATTAGATATACCTTGGACACAAATAGTAAGTACAACAGGATCAGTGCCTTATCACAATGGCCCTAATGACGGTGTTGTTACACTTGCTTCAATGACACACAGAACAGACATGGAACTAGTAGAGGTAGCACATACACACTACGAAACTATGTGTTCTGATCAAGTTGCTGAGATTGTTGCTGAACGCTATTCTCGTGCTTTAACAACAGTGCGTTAACTTGGTCAGTTTTTATTAACCATCCACTTTCGTTTACTATAAACACATCGCCTGGTTTATACAACGGATGATCCTTATTACCAGGATTTCCTTGCCTATCTAATCCCATTACTTCGCCAGGCCAATCGCCTTCTATACGAAAGTTATCACCTGCCTGCATTATATTATAATCCATCCACATCATGTTATCTTCTCCACTGGTTTTGCTTGAGAGTACTTCAATGCAAATAAGGTAGCGTTTTTAGAATCATCAATGTCTACATATATATCACAGCGGCAGTATACATCTCCGGGCAAACTTGTACTGCTACTACGCAAAAGTTTCCATTCCCAGTTGTTTTCTTCTACTGTACGATAAAGATCATCGCCAAGTTCACGCCTAATCCATATGTTCTCCATATCAGTATTGGCATGTGTCCACTTGTATTCGCATTGTCCTAAATAGTATCTCATAAAAATACTTAGTTATTGCGTGAAGTTCTTTTCTTTAGTTCTGGCTTATTTGGGTCTTCTTTTGGTGCAGGCTTGCCAGTTGAGTTAAACGTTTCGCTGCGGCTTTGGTACTTAACAACTGCTTCGTCTAAGAACGCTTGTTGTTCTGGATTAAGCGAACCTCTATGCTCTAACACCATGCTTAACTTACTGTTAAGTCTAATCATGTCATTGTCTAGCATACGCACACGGTCAACAAGACGTATTAGTGTGCCCATGCTTTGTCCAATAACTGGATCAATAGTTTCTGTTACCCACTTCCAGATAAAGAAGATGAAATATCCCATGCCAAACGCAGCAATGACTGGAAAGCCAAAGTCTTTGATTGCATTTGTAATATCAAACTCCATTTACTCTCCGAACATACCGATCAAGTCTGGCCCAAAACTACTTGCCGCCCATCCTACAGCTAACATAGCAACTACTCCTAAAAACAACCATTTCATTTTAAAATCGTCAACTGACATTTTTATTGCTACTAGTTCATTTCCTAGTATACGTAGTTGGATTTCCATTTTACCTTTGTCGTCTACATTAGTCTCTTCTGGCATCATCTTTTCCTTCATTTGCTGCTATTCTATCAATGTTGGGCTTAACTCCAAGTGCATAACTTAATAGTGCATCTATCTTAACTAGGTCGTTGTTCATAGTTTGTACACGATTGTCAAGCGAGCCAATAATGCCGTTGAGTGTTTTTACACTGTCTTCAACACCGCTTAATATAAATCTAAGTGTTAAGAAAACAAAGTAGCCGGCAGCTAATGCTCCTGCAATAGGAAATCCTACTTCGCTTGCTAAAGTTAAAAAATCCATAAAGTGCGCCCTCACGCTCTGCTATTACACATGTATTTATTAAAAAGGACCCAAAGAGTTTGTCGGCATTATGAAATCAACGTCAAGTATTTTTAATATATCTTTAACGTCTTTTAGTGTTAACAACGGCTCAACACCGCTGTGAAATCCTGAAATTGGACAGGGCTTTACGCCGTCATTGTACTCTTTGATTATAGTATGTGCTATCTGCTTGGGCGTTTGTTTTTCCTTCAATAGTTGATGTCTCCAGATAGTTGAAAATGTGATTGGTTCATTGGGGTCTATTGATCGTTGTCCTAATCTAAGTTCGAATAAATCATAAAGAATAAACTCAGCTGGACTTGTTTCGGGTAATAGTGCAGTTTCAGCAAACCAACAGTAAAAGTTTATATCACTTTTAAAATATTTCACCAAACGTTTTGCAACATGGGTTTTAAATATATAGGGTGTGACATTTGGTCTTAGTTTTAGATGATGTCCAGGATATATCAATCCTAGACGTTCACAGCTGAGCTTTGTCCATTCAGTTACACCTTTGAGTGTCCAGTTTCCGTGAGCATTGCAAGACGGCGTATTATCAATGTTATAAGGACGAAAGAAAAAGTTTTTACTATCTAGTATCAAATATTCTTCTGTTTTTATAACAGAATGTCCTAATATTTTCAACATCTGTTGTCCGACCCAGCCACCTAGTTCTAGTTCATAATCCAAGTGCTGAGGAATATTTTTAGGCCAGAACTTACTAGCAGGATATGTAACCACACTAAACTTGTAAAGCAAAGTCTCATTAATATTAGTGTTAAACCATTCTAACCATTCATTGTATTTTTTGTCACTTTCATTGTGAACAATCACTATACGACATGGCTCTAAAAATGCACTAATACTACGGCACATCATTTCAAACTTCCATTTGTCGTGTTGGCATGTAACTACAAATAATGTTCTTTTCAAGGTTGACATTCCTTTTAACTTGTTGTATATTTAACTTGTTGTATATTTAACTAAAGGCAATCAGGAGGAATCAAAGAATGGCAACATCTGAAGAAAAGCAGGAACTAGTGGAAACACTCAAAGGTCCACGCTACTATCGAGTACGACTTTGGGGGTATGGCGGCGAAGCAGCCTACATCAATGTTAACAAAGAAACATATGATTTTTGGAAGCCAATCACAGAAGAACACGGTGATAGCGATCTTGTAAACTATGTAGTCAATGATGATCCTGATTATTTAACTGAGTTAGATACTGAAAATGTACCAGCCAAAGCAGACTTTTTAACCGAAGACGAATACAAGTATCCGTGGTATGAAGCACCTGGCGAGTTTTGTCACCAGAATGGTGTAGAGTTTGGATCCGCTCGCATAGATGTAGAAGAAGTTGACAGCGATGATTACATGTCAAATCATGTTGCCGAAGTAGTAGAAGGTGGAGACCTTAATGAACTGCTCGACAAAGTTGAGGAAGAATCAGACTTCGAGATTGAACCAAAAGACTGGGGCGAAGCAGAACTGTATAGCGAAGAAGGCGATTATGTAGTGCAGTTTTACAGCAGTGAAAAAGGCACGTTCTTTGATGGCATTATTGAAACGGTCGGCGAGTTTGATATTAAGAAACTAAAAGCAGTAATGAATGAGTACCCTAACGGTGAAGACATTGTAGATGGATTGTTGTATGACGGTGTTGATATTGAAAATCAAGGCGGCGATACTAGCGGAAAAGGTTACAGCGCATATGTATGGAGTAATGTAAATGAATAACTTTGAAAAATCAGCAAAGATTGATTGGAGCATTCATGCTCAGATTAATCAACCTTATCGTACACACTCTCTTCTATGGGAACAAATAGATGCTATGGCAATCATTGACACTCAGGATGAACTAGAAGAGTCTATTGAACAGATGACCGAGTTTCCTGATGCTGTTAAAATGTTAAATACTATTGGAGTTAAAACTAATGGTAAATAGACTAACATACAACGCAGATGAAATATTTCAAGACATTGACGGAGATCTGGACAATGTGAATATGACAATACCACCTGAGATTATGGAATCTCAAGGATGGAAAGAAGGAGACACATTGAAGTTTGTGATAGAGAACGGTACAATCGTTATTACTAAGGTAGATAATGGCGAAGAGTGATGACACAATAGAAGTAGAAGGTAGTATTATAGATGTGCTACCAAACCAGATGTTTAAAGTAGAACTTGAAAATGGACATATTGTAACTTGTTATACAGGTGGCAAAATGCGGCGCTTTAGGATTAGATTGGTTCTAGGCGACAAGGTAAAGATTGAAATGACACCTTACGACCTTAATAAAGGACGCATCACATTTAGAGTTTAAGGTTGACAGCTGATAGATCTTGTGTTATATTATATATAAGTTAACAAACTTAGGGCAATAACATGATCACAGTAACAGGCGGCAAACCCAAGCAACGTAAGTATGTAGAGAGTATGGTACAGTTTTGTATCGATACTCTAATGCCACGTATGCGTACCCTTGAAATAGAAGTAAAGCTATGCTCACCAAAAGGTGCTATGGGCTATTGCTTGGAACTTGACAACAATAGACAGTTTGAAATCGAACTAGATAGAACTTTGTCACAGCGTAAAATGCTGGAAACACTTGCACACGAAATGGTGCATGTTAAACAATACGCAAGACGTGAACTGCATCCAGTAAATGATACATGGTGCGGCAAAACATACAATCCTGAGAAAGTAAGCTATTGGGATCTTCCTTGGGAGATCGAAGCACACGGGCGTGAAGTAGGCTTGTTTGTGCGTTGGGCAGAAAAAGAACGTGTTGCCCACTTAAAATGGACACAAGTATAAAACCGGTTGACGTTAACTTAAAAAACACTATATTAATACTAAGGCAAAACAGAAAGGCATCGCATGTCACAACGTGTAAACAACTTCAAAGGCGGCATCCAATCAGGTACAACTGCACTGGATGCTGATAGTTCTAAGTTGGATAAACAACTTAAAGAATCTCGTGATAATACACAAATACCCAATCTTAAGATGATCAAACAGTTTTCTTATGAAGATAAAATAAAATATGTTGGCGACAACTGTTTTGGATTTGCGCCAGATGGCGGTGCGTGGTTCAAAGGAGACAAGCTAGTAGCAGTATTTGAAGCTAAGAAACAGGGTCTTGGTGGCAACGCATACGAACGTTGGTGGGACAATGCTTGTACAGCAAAACATATTAATCCAGATGTAGTATATGTAACGTTTTGTTCAGGACCTGGTTCTGCAGAAGGGCAATGCTTGGATAATCTTCGCCGCAAAGCAAACATCATGTTAGGCGAAAACTTCAAGTTTTATATGTCACCTGAAGGCTTTACATTTGATCAAGTTAGTGCTATAATGCAAGAAACATTGGAAGGAACGTTATGAAACCATTATACATGTGGGCAGGCGGAAAAAACAAAATGATACCCAAGTACTTGGATAACCCAGGTATTCCAACTAGTGGCTACGACACATTTGTTGAGCCATTTTTTGGTGGCGGAGCAATGACTATTTGGGTATATGAAAACTGTCCTGATGTAAAAAGGTTTGTTATCAACGATGTTAAAGATGAACTAGTTGGCATTTATAATGCTATTAAATACGATGTAGACAACTTTATTAAACGTATGGATGCACTTGAAGCACAATACATTCCTTTGGATAAAGCCACACGCAAGGCATGGTTTTACAACCTTCGTACACCATATGCAACCAATGTACACAACTGGACTGCTACAGAAGAAAGTGCTACACTTTACTTTTTAATGAAAACAGCATTTAATGGTATTTGGCAAACTACTATACGTGCAAATGGTAGATTTGATACACCTTTTGGATTAGGTAATCAAAAGACAACAGTGTATGACAAAGAAAATGTAATGGAGTGGCACACGTTTTTGCAAAAGGTAGATATTTACTGCGGAGACTGGAAAGTAGCAAGTGATGCTGTTGTTGGAGAACGTGCATTTTTCTTTTATGATCCGCCATATAGAGATAGCTTTACAAGTTATGGTGAAGGATTTACAGATGCAGATCATCAAACTTTAATCGAGTATTGTGTACAAAAAGATTTGGCCGGCGATATTGTATTTTATTGTAATAGAGATGATGCACAAGACGGATTCTTTGATACACACAAAGCACATTTGAACGATAGTTACTTTGATATAAAATATACAGCTGGACGTAGAGCTACTGAAAAAGACGAAGATGGCAACGACACTCGTACAGCAAAAGCAGCAAAAGAGATACTATTGCATTCAACAATAGTAAAACCTGCTGATGTATTTGCCAATGGATTATGTGAAGTTGTTGGTTGACAAGTGTGTGCCTATATGCTATAAAAGTGTATAGGCACAAACACACAGAGGCACACCATGGACGTACTACCATTAAAAACGTATCCAACTAAAATGCTGCTTGAGTTGGCATTTGCAGCAACCCGCATTAACCAAGGCTATGTAAAAACAACTCGCAGATACAGCGAAGGGCAACCTACTACATTTTCAAACAAAGAGATTGTGTCGTTTACGGCTGCACATCATTTTGATAATACAACATACTTGCCTAGCGACTTTGTTCCTGTAAAGGTTGTTGAAGAAGATCTTACAGAGTTGGCAGCAGCAGAAAAGCATATGCGCCGTTACACAATGTTGGCCCTAGGAAACCTAACCGACTTCAAAGCCCATATTTTCGAAGCATATTCGAAAACTGAAACACCAGTTAATCGAGTTGGGTTGATTGCTTATTTGCCGAAGTTTGTAGAACATGAACTAGAAGACAAAATATACAAGGGCCGCCTAAAGACAGAGTTTGCAGAAAGCCGTGCAATCACAGACAAAAAGATCCTTGGCGAGTTGGAAATACTCAAGCGTGTATACAGCGTGAACTATGAAACATTCTTTTACACTGCTGGCTTCAACGGCAATCTAGTCATGTTCTCAAACAAGTTTGAGTACAAGGTAGGCGAAGTGTTTGGTTTCCGTGCTAATGTTAAAAGTCAACAAACAGATCGTGACACTGGACTCACAGTGAACAAAATCAACTACGTCAAACTAGTAAAGGTGTAATATGAGTAAATATGGACCTAAAGTATACGCAAGTGAAGTTGTTACTACCAAAGGGCATTGGGCTGTAGGCACCATATGGAATGCCAATGGCAGCAAGGGCATATATAATATAGAAATGTTGGACAAGGGCTTTAGTTGTGATTGTCCAGCATACAAAAAATGCAAACATATTAAAGCAGTTGAAGCAAACTTTGAAGGAGAGTTTTAATGGATTTTTTTACAGCAGCACACGGAGTTCTTTTATTAACAGCAGTAGTTTTTACTGTATTCGGTGCCTACGTTGGCCGTAGATCTCAAACAGAAGAGATTGTAGAAGCTACACTCGATAGTTTGATCGAAGATGGTTATATTAAAACAGAAGGCCGCGGTGCCAACATGGAAATCATTAGATGGCAAGAATGGTGCAACGAGAATGATTAAACTACAAGGCAAACTTCCTCGTAGAGTATACCTAGCTTGTAGTGGCGGTGTCGATAGTATGGCTGCATTAGACTTTTTAAGACGCAAACACGATGTACATGTGCTACACTTTGACCACGGTACTGAACACGGCCGGCAAGCAAAGGAGTTTGTGGAAGAATACTGTATGCGCAGGGGCATTCCTGTTACCACAGGCGAAATACACGGTACAGTGCCACCAGGTCCTAGCAGAGAAGAATGGTGGAGAGAACAGCGTTATGCTTTCCTCGACAAGTTTTCTGGAAACACCATTATTACTTGTCATCACTTGGATGATTGTGTGGAAACTTGGGTGTGGAGCAGTATGCATGGCACAGGCAAATGGATCCCATATCGTCGTAACTATGTAGTCCGTCCGTTCCGTCTTACACGCAAACGAGATTTAGAAATGTGGTGTAGATTGAACAATGTTCCATGGATTGAGGATGACAGCAACGAAGATATCCATTATACTAGAAACTATGTTAGACACGAAATGATGCCAAACGTACTAAGAGTTAATCCAGGTATTCATAAAACTATTGCTAAAAAGGTAAAACAAGATGTCGAAACTATTGATGTGTGATCCGCCCAGCGGTTGGAAGTATGGATTTCCTAAACCTTTGCCAACAGACTTGGGCGAAGATGAGAGTATTATTCCTTGGCTGTTAGAGCAAGGTTATCCACAACGTGAGATTGATGCGTGTGGCAAACACTTTTATTGTAGGTATTGGGAAGCAGATGAAGAAGACGTCAAAGAATGACAGCAAGAAACTTGTTCGTGAGTGGCGACAGCATCTACAAAACAGCAGGCTCACTGAGCAACAACAAATCAAACGTGCAAAGGAGTTTGCAAGGAAAGGCATGAAGCCAAACGAGTAAATACAATATATAACATAGGGAGTACTAATATGGCACGACATGACTATATGGGCTTTTCAGAAACGCTCGAAGAAGACGACTATGGACTTATTATAGACAAAGATGGAAATATAAAAGGAATATGGGTACCGTCGCACTTGGAAGATGTAGAAACACTTCCGCAAAGCATTGTACACGCTTGTAAACTTTACTTTGATGTTGATCCAAATGACGAAAGCAACTATCAAACAATACATTAGAGGTTAAAATGACACCACAAGAAATCGCTGAATACAAACAGCGTTGGATGAGCACAGGGAATATCAATCCTGTGCGCCTTCACAGTGACTTGGATACACAAGGTAAAACTTGGTGTAGGAGAAACTTGGAGAGACATCAATGGAGCATGACAACATGGACAGATGTTTACGAACACACGTTCTTTTTTGAAAGCAAAGAACATGCATTACAGTTCGAACAACAATGGCCAAGATTTATCAATCAATAGTTGACAAATATAAAAATAAAAGTTATAATGATTAGTAATAACAAGGAGTGCATTCCGTATGGAAGAAAACTTAACTAAGACAGAAGCAGTCGGTAGATTAATCAGCTTGGCTAAAGAAGTTGAGATTAGAGATCCTATTGACTGGAATAAAATGAAGGTAACTGAAGAGCAAGTGTTTGAAGTAATGGCAGCAAATGTCATAGATCAACTTTTTAGTATACCAGAAGACCATCGAACAACAGTAGCAATGGCTACTATGACAAAGTTACTTGTAGAAAACTTTGTATTATCAACCAAACTAGCAGAAGAAAGAGAAAAAAATGCCATTAGTACCAATCGTAGTTGAATCCGAAGCCAAAGGCGAACGTTCATACGACATTTATAGCCGTTTGATGAAAGACCGTATCATTATGTTAAACGGTGTAGTTGAAGACAATATGGCTAACTTGATTGTAGCACAGATGCTGTATCTTGAAAGCGTCAATCCTGACAAAGACATTAACTTGTACATTAACTCACCAGGCGGTGCTGTAACAGCAGGACTTGCTATCTACGACACTATGCAGTTTATCAAGTGTGATGTGCGTACTATTGTAATGGGACAAGCATGTAGCATGGGCAGTTTCCTTGCACAAGCAGGCACAGCAGGCAAGCGCACAGTACTACCAGAAAGTCGCACAATGATCCATAGAGTGTCAAGTGGCACACGAGGAACCAGCGGTAGTGTACACGTACAAGAACTACAGTTTGAAGATGCAAAACGAGCATACGAAGAGTCGCAAAAGATCAACAAGCGCCTTACAGAGCTTTATGTTAAGCATAACACAGCTGGCAAAGATTATGCCGAACTGTTTGAAACTATGAAGTTTGATACATTCCTCACAGCACAAGAAGCTGTTGAACATGGACTTGCTGACAAGGTAGTTGAGCATAGATGAAGTTTAGTTGTCCAGTAGATTTTCATTTACCAACACAGGAGTTGTATGATATCTATTGGAATGAGTTTGGACACAAACTCGATGACAGAACACTTTACAAAGATGACAAAAGAATAATGCCAGTGGTTACAGGATTTTTAATCACTGGCAAAGACATCAAATGGCCAGTACAATCATTGTTGGATGCTCTTGATATTGAGCTACAGACTGCTAGACTATTTGTAACCAATCCACACTGTAAGTTACAGATACACAGAGATTGTTTGGGTCAATCAAAAGAACTTCGTCCATGGGCTATTAATATTCCTATTGCAAACTGCGATTTGGGTATAAACGAATGGTTTGAAGATCACAACAACGACTTTGGTACAGAGCAGTTTGCACCAGGTGGCAGTGCTATAATGCCAGAATACTTTGACAATAACTACATTGTAAGTGAGTCAATGGTGTTAAATAGCATACAATTGATTAAAACAGATGTATTTCACAGAAGCAACAACACAGGCAATGATAACCGTAGAGTTGTTTTAAGTTTAAGAGGAAAGCCCGATGTAACTTGGGCAGATATATTGGAGAAAGTAAATGTCTACAACCGAAGACGTGCAGAAAACAATAGCTGATTTAAAAGGTGTACCCACACGTCAAGAACTACTCGACCTATTAGGTGACGAAATAGTAAATGTAACATTTGACAAACTCAGCGGCGACGAACGCACTATGAAATGTACGCTTATACCTAGCATGTTACCAGCAGCACAACGTGAAGATAAACTAAGTCAAACAAAAATACGCAACTTGGAAGACAAGGTGTTTGTGGTATGGGCTATAGATATTGAGCCTAATGCTTGGCGTAGCTTCCGTTATGACAGAGTTAAAAAGGTTGAAGTTGATTTCCTATGGGGAAATGGAACTGAAGATGGAGCAAACTACTAATGTTAAACACTGTAAAACTTGATTATGATTTTGATGTATTTTTAAATGCTGACTATAGTGTGCATGAAGGCAGTTGTATTGCACATCAAGTACACGAACTACAAGATGTACATGAACAACATGGCGGCTTTCCTGACAGCTACGAACGCAGCAACACATTGATTAGACAGTTGTGGTTTGACGAAACACAAGTGGACTACAAAGAGTTTGAACGACAGTTGGGTATTGAAGTTGTAACTGTTAGCACAGTACTACAACCACCTGGCAATGTTATTCCTATACATAGAGATACTTTCTTTCAAATAAACAAACGATATCCTGATGACAAACGTCTAAAGGTACGTGCTAATATGTATTTGCAGGATTGGAAAGTAGGACATCTCATACAATACCAAGAGCATGATAAAACTTGGCACAACAGCACACATTGGAGTGCAGGCGATGGATACATTTGGGATCACAATCATTTGCATCTAAGCGCCAATGCTGGAATGGCAGACAAATACACTCTACAAATCTCAGGTTTTTGGAAAAAATAGGTCGACCTTTTAGTAACACTATTATATTGTTGTTTTATGAGCAACATTATAAGGATTAAATCTCATGCTTTTTGATTGGTCAATGGCAAAACCAGGCAACTTCGAAGAAGATAGTATACCTGCAAAGCGAAATACAGATCTCAACTTCTTACTAAAAAAATACGGAATCGATCCGGTAGTTAAAGATCCGGCGCAAGGTTATCAAAAAGACAAAAGCAACCGTCCGCAATGCAGTGTGCCAAGATGTGAAAATCTAGCTGTAAACTACAGCAGCAAAAAAGGACTTTACAAATGGCGTCGAGCAAAGTGGATTAAACAACGTCATCCAGAAGCAGAAAACATCTGGTGCTGTAGCAAGTGTCACAACAACGAAACAGCAAATCGCAACGGTGTTAAAACAAGCAAACATCTTACAGCACAACGTCACGGATTAACAATCACTGCCTACAGTCATCGTAATCATCCTTATTTGAAACATCGTAAAGATTACTGTGAAAACACTGACGGACGTCTTGGATTTGTTTGCACGTTTACTGCACCAACTCCTCAGCAACTAGAAGCAACAGGACTTGATGGTACTTTTCAAGGTTGGTTACAAGTTGATCATAAAGATGGTAATCATCTTAATAATAATCCTATAAACTTGCAAACACTTTGTGCATGTTGTCACAATGTTAAAACATATCAAAACGGCGACAATGCAACACCTGGACGTAAAACTAGAGAAGAGCCATTAGATATTCTACCACATTGGAATAATTTTTTTGAAGAAATAGGTTGACATCCTATTCCAAGTAGTGTATATTATAAATATAGGCACACAGAGAAAGGCACTATCATGAAGAACTTATTACTTGCTACAACTATTGCTATTGTAACTTCATCTGCTGCGGTAGCTGATGTTGTAAGAGCACGTATTACACATGTTGAGCCACGCTACGAAACAGTTTACAATAATGTACCCACAACACAATGTCAAGACGTTGAAGTTCCGGTTTATGGACGCACAGGCGGCGGCGCTACAGGTGGTGATGTACTAGGTGGTATGATCATTGGTGGATTGCTTGGCAAAGGTGCTACTGGTAAGGATGATGGCGCAGCTATTGGCGCTATTCTCGGAGGTATGGTAGCAGCTGACAACAACAACGGTCGAAGAGTTATCACAGGATATCAGATTCAACGTCAGTGCAACGAAGTGTATGAAACACGTCAAGTACGCCAGATAAAAAACTATCTTATTAGGTTTGAATGGAACGGCCATTACGGACAAGCATACACATACAACAACTATCGTGTAGGTGATCGTATTGATGCAACTGTTAGTGTAACAGCAAACTAATGAATAGTTTTAAAATAGATGAAATGCTGGAGTTGTTGTACAAGATTGACAGTCGCTTGGATATCATTGAAAAATATTTGCACTTCGAAGACGAAGAAGTTGCAAATATTTTAGAAGAGCTTATTCAAGAAGAACAGGATAACATAAACTCTAAACCATCACTTGTGATTATTGAGAATGATAAGATTGTCGAGTTTCCAAAGATCGACTAAGGCATTGTCGCTTATTATTTTCAAGACCAAAAAGAACACAGTCGCTTTGTTTTAGATTGTGTTCTTCACAGAGTTTTATTTGATCCATCCTATATTTTTTAAATATCCAATCACTTGTAAAGTTGTTCATTAAATCTAAGTGTAACAGCATACTTGAGTGATTCAAATACAAATGTTTGTTTGTAACACTTGCAGGTGATGAATAGGATTCGGTTGTATACACAACGCCACATCTTATATGTCCTGTGTTGAATGCTTTGCTAAAACTAAATGCTACATGAGTAATACAAGAATGTGTTAGATCGAGTTTACCCAAACTCACACCTGATAGACAAGCATCAACAAATACATCTATACCCCATTCTATACAATGCTGGATAATATCATTCCAATCTTTGTGCGGATTACCTGTGGCAGCAAATGGATAGCTTATGATAAGTCTACTACCAAACGGAATATCTTTGTAGTTGGATATTGGAATACCAATATCTTTGTGATATGAATATTCACCGTCTAGCACATAGCATCTTTCTCTATACACTTCGTTGAATGCCTCGGTTACACCTGCCGTTACATAACCGTATTTGAATGAGTCTAGACCAACTATTCTAAATGTGTTGTTTTCAAGCCATTCTCGATGCTGTTGTACAAAAACTTGTGGAGCATATATTTTATTTAAGTGTATCTTGTTGTTATTGATAAACTCCTTGATTGAGGTATCATGTATTGGGATTGCCTTGCTACTAAACATTTACCACCTGTGCTTTGAAAAAGTTAAAGAAACCAGTCATAGTAAGTCTTACATTTTCACCTGCGTCCTTGTCTACCCTAGTTATACCATGTACTACATTTTTGTTTATTAGCACAAGTCTATTGGGCTTTGGTGCTACAAAATAACCCATGCCGTGTTCGATCAATCCTTTTTGTTTTTCTGCTTGCTCAAACATTTCCAATGTGCCTGTGCCAGCATATGTGTCTTGTTGTTTTGTGCCTGGTAGTTTGCGCATCATCTGCTTATACTCAACTGAATCTTTGGGTAGTACCAACAACATACTATCCCAGTTGATTTGCCAATGCTTGTGTAAGTAATAGCTGTAGGTGACACCGCCCATGTCTGTGTGCCAAGGATTCTTACTGCCTACAGGATAACCGTGACAGCGCATAGCAATGTCTGTGTAGCCTGCTACATATTCCTGTGCTGGTTCACTGTCTGCAAATGCTCGTATAGCATCTGCCCATATATCATAGTTGTCGTTGAATGGTGCATCTCGGAGAAAACGTTTGCTGGCTTTGTAGTTTGCACCGTCTGTAATGTGCCAATACTTGTCGTCAGGCTGACTCTGAGTCCATTCATCGCACTGCACTTGATTAAGCAATCTATCCCAAGCTTCTTGTTCTAAGAAATCATCTACTACAAGTACTTCGGGTGTTTTCATTACAACTTTATACATAGTTTTCACACTTGCCCTCTCTAGTTAAATCCAATGTTACACAATGCAATCCACCATCCCAAAAGAACTTGTGTCTAAAGTCAAAAGGAACCATTTCCACACCATGCTTTTTAAGTTGTGCTGCTACACCTGCATCGTATCCATTTGTAATAACCAACTCTGGCGATACACTTACAACATTAACATCAAATATAGTTTCATCTACATGTCCAATCCAACTGTCCAACCATGTTGCTACATTCTTGGCTCGTAATGGTTGTATACTTGCTTGCCAAAACTGTTCTGGAACGTTTTGCTTGGGCACTTGTACATAGTCCCAATGCTTGAGTTCGTCTGGTATCATTTCAGGCATCCAGCACATAAGCAGGCCGGGCTTGATTAATGCTATCTTACCATCAGCATGTCCGCTTTCGTGCAAACCAATCCATTTAGCATCTATTTGATCCTTCATCCATTCCAAGCCAGATTGTGTGCCTCTACCAAACTGCCTAGTCATCGGATATGTTCTATCGTTGTATGGCGCAGTGTGTATTAGTGTGTCTCCGCATTTGAGTATGTTGGCAGCGTGATACAGCGGAGTACCTTCGTGTGCTACATAAGGCTGATAGAAACTTCCTAGAGTGGGAGTTGGCATAGCACTGTATTTTCTATCTAATCCAAATACGATATCATTGTAGTGTTCACGTTCGTAAAATCTATTAGGATCTCCTCCTATAGTGCCCACAACTTGATCTCCGTATACAACATGCATATCACGTGGACACACAGCAGGATAACGGAAGTCGCCTTTGTACTCGCATTTTGGTCTATGCACTCGTACATCATAGCTTTCAAACAACTCGGTTAACTTTACAAAGTCTTCTTCACTTTCTTCAAAAATACGTTGTAGTCCATTGCGAAACTCCACATCTTCTATGTGCGCTATATCATTTGGATCGTATACACGCCCAACAATGATTTCTTTTAGGGGATCCCATTCTGTCCATATCATAATAATATTTACAAAAAACTTGCATTCAGTGGTTGACTTCTGGTAAATAGACTGCTATATTATACAAGTAAGCAAAGACGCTTACAACGCTATTTGAAAATTAAGTTTTGTTATTATGAGGGGCAGCTGGCTGAGTGGTCGAAAGCACCGGTCTACTAAACCGACGAGGGTGAAAGTCCTCCCAGGGTTCGAATCCCTGGCTGCCCGCCATAATAACAAACATGCAGGTGCGATACAGTTGGAGAGGTATGCTGGTCTCCAAAACCAGTGCGTTAGCTCAGCGAGTTCGAATCTCGCCACCTGTGCCAAAATAATGCGGGTATCGTATAATGGTATTATCACAGATTTCCAATCTGAGGACAGGAGTTCGATTCTCCTTACCCGCTCCAAATAACGCTCCTATAGCTCAGTTGGTGCAGAAAAGGTAGAGCAGTGATAAATACATTGGAGGTATTACACCAATGAAAACTTATAACTGTTTACACTGCGGCACAGAGAATATATGGGTTAGGCAGAACGCCAACAAGTATTGTAACAATGCTTGCCAAGGTGCTGCCACAAGAGAAGCCAGAATTACTAGATGGCTCAATGAAGACTATACTTGGGGTAATAATATCCCAGGTTGGATTAAAGATAAAAACGGGTACTTAGCCCGTGAAAGAGGTTACACTTGCGAGTGCTGTGGTATTAGCAAGCATAACGGCAAAGACATTGTATTAGAGTGCGATCATATAGATGGCAACAATAAGAACAATGTGCCAAGTAATCTTCGACTTTTGTGTCCTAACTGCCATTCGCAGACAGATACATTTAAAGGTCGAAACAAATAACGCTGGTTTAGCTCAGTTGGTAGAGCGCTTCACTTGTAATGAAGATGTCGCGAGTTCGAATCTTGCAACCAGCACCAGTAAGTGTAGCGGCTCAATACGCTCGTGTAAGCCAATGGTTAGCTTGCGAATGCGCCTGTGGTGAAATGGTAGACACGATGGCTTTAGGTGCCATTGCTTTACGGCGTGGGGGTTCAAGTCCCTCCAGGCGCACCAAATAACGTCCCGTTCGTCTATCGGTTAGGACTACGGCTTTTCAAGCCGTCAAGAGGGGTTCGATTCCCCTACGGGATACCAAGCGGGTGTAGCTCAGTGGTAGAGCATTTCGTTGCCAACGAAAATGTCGTGAGTTCGAATCTCATCACCCGCTCCATTTAATGGAGCCGTAGCTCAGTTGGTTAGAGTGCCTGCCTGTCACGCAGGATGTCGCGAGTTCGAGTCTCGTCAGTTCCGCCATATACTCAGTATAGCACAGCCTGGTAGTGCGCTTGTTTTGGGTACAAGAGGTCGTTGGTTCGAATCCAGCTACTGAGACCAAATAGAATACATTGTAGAGCAATGCTGTGGGCCCGTGGCATACTACAATGTGAAACAAATCCTACAGTGCGTAGGGGTCTGATGTGTCCGTCCAAAAGACATGCGGCTAACGGGCTGCCAATATAAGGTAAAGATATGTTTACAAACGAATTTGATCATGACTTAACAACCATTACAATAATGGATGAAACAGGTGAACACAGTGATTTGATTATTGATGCATTTGATGATGTAGTATACATACGTCAGTACGATGAAGACTGGGACGGTGATACTATACTTGAAATAACAACAGATATGTTCAACGATTTAATCAATGCTATTCATTCGACAGAAGGGTCGTTTCGTACAGTTAATAAATAGTTTTATGTTTACAGCAGTTAAAGAAACTATTTGGCATCTAACTTGTATTAAGTGTAAAAACTGGTTCACATATGCAACCATGGAGGATAAAATGTGTATTGACAGATATAACTTTCATTGTCCGCATTGTGGGTCAAAAGGACGTTGTGCAATAGATGACAAATAACGAAGACATCCTAGTCTTTGATTATGATTTTGATAAGTCAGCATTACTTGATTTTTGGAATCAGAATCAAGACAACTCTCAGCCCTATACAGACAAACGCTTTGGCAAGTTTGTAATGAACAACTGGCGCATTCTCAACGACATTGAGATGGAATATGCTGACAAACTAAATCAACATTTTGATATAGATACTTTACCCAAGTTTTATATTTTAAAAGCCAATACAAAACTACTTCCGCACATAGATCAAGACACAACGTGCAGCATCAACTTTTTGTTAAGTGATGGAGCTGCTCCTGTACGATTTGGTGATAATGAATATTATTATCGTACAGCATTATTAAACACAACACGCAAACATTCGGTTGACGAGTATCCGACAGATCGCTTACTGTTTAAAATGAGTGTTAAATATGAAAGTTTTGACAGTGTGAAGCAAAAGATACTAAATACTATATCAAGGAGTTAATATGGGTGGTAAGGTATTTGATGGCACTAGTGATTTTGATCACAATGCTATAGAACAACTATTAGATGATGTGAACAATAAAGTTCTCAAAGGAACAGGCATTGAATGTATTCCAGTCGGTAGTGCTGCTACTCCTACACCCGGCAAACGTTCAGGTGACTTAGATGTTATTGTGGATGAAAATGCTGTTATTAGTTTTTTCAACAGTAAAAATGTCAAAGAAGCAAAACAAGCACTCAGTGATTATATTGCAAAAGCTGGATACAACACAAAGGTTATTGGCACAAACGTACACGTACAAATGCCGCTTGGTACAGAAAGTCATCAGTTGGATATTATGGTTGTTTCTGATGCAGCAAACACTGCCAAGTTTCACACACATGATATTCCTCAAGGGTCTCCGTATAAAGGTATTCACAAACAACTTGCAATAAGCAAGATTGCAAAAGTGAAAGGCTTGTTGTGGAGTGCGTGGAAAGGCTTGTTCAAACGCAACGAGCAAGGCAAAGCCGGTGAATTTATTACAAATGATCTCAACGAAATAGCAAAAATACTATTAGGGGATAATCGTAGTGCAGCAGACTTGGGCAGTTTAGAAAGCATACTTGCTACAATGCCACAGAACGTGCAAGACAAACTAATGGCAGAATTAGAACAAGACAGAAACTGGGGTCCTAAGACAGAAAGTGTTATCACACTAGCTGATAAAAACCACAATCGTATTGTTGAACTAATGAATAGATTGGCCGACAGTAGATGAGATACAGTGAATTTAAACTAGTAGAAGCAAAGCAACTTGGTCGTGCATTCAACCACTTAGAAGACTTGGTTTTCTTTTATGGCAGTGACGGAACTATTGAAGCACTAGAGCATTTAAAAGACGTTGCTACTGATAGTGGTAGTCGAAGCATACGTATGAAGTGGGATGGCAATCCTCAAATCTATTGGGGGCGTGAGCGCAAAGGTGGACCTCTTATACTTGCTGGCCACAATGCGTGGAGCAAGGGTGTAGCTGCCACCAGTGAAGAAGAAGTAGCAGATTTTATATCCAACAAAAGCGGCAATCCTAAAACACCAGAAGAAAAAGCAGCAAGAAGTCAGTTTGCACAGAAGTTTGCAAGCATGTATGATTACTTTGATAGAGCTACTCCAAAAGACTTTGAAGGATTTGTATATGCTGATGGATTGTTTTTAGATCCACCTCAAGAGAAAGATGGAGTGTACACATTCTGTCCAAATCCAAAATCACAAACTTGTTATCATGTACGTGCAAATAGCGAACTAGGCAAACGAATTGATAGAGCAACTATAATGGTGGTTGGACATGCGTTCTTTCCAAAGTTTGGTATGCCAGATAGTGAGCAACAACCAATGCAAGACTTTAGTATGTTTGACAACGATCCTAGTATTGTTGTGCTGGGACCAGTTTACAACGACAAACCAGTACAAATTGATACAAGTGCTATCGATGCTGTAGAAAACTTTGTTTCACAAAACAAACAAGCCATTGATGGATTTTTAGCAGGTGTCCCGGGACTTGCAGATTTAAAAAATATTATTTACACATACGTTAACCAAACAGCAAAAGCAAAACGACTAGATAATCTAAGTGCTGAAGATTTTTCAAACTGGTTACAAAACAGCAAAGTAAGCACAGGCAAGCAAGCAAAGATCGCCGAGTTGGATTTACAGTTTAAGGGTGCTACTAGTGCTATTTTTGAACTAGTAAAAATGATACAACGTATGAAAGATGAAGTTATTGATCAAATAGAAGGTGAACAAGGTGACATTTGGGACACCAATGGTGAAGGTCGTGTACGCTATGCAGACCCTAATAAAAAGTTCGGCAACGTAAAACTTGTTCCAAGAAAAAGGTGGACCCCAGCATGAGACTAAGACAACTATTTGAAGCACCTGGCGAAAGTGTAGGACTTATATTTGGAAGATTCAATCCTCCACACAAAGGTCACAAAAATGCATGGGAAATGGCCAGTCGAGAAACACACTGGTATGTAGGCACTAATCAAAGCACAGTTGGTCCTAAAGATCCATTGCCTGCACAAGCAAAAGTTGTTGCAATGGAAACTATTTGGCCTGAAGTAAAAGGACATATTGTATTCAGCCAAAGTTGGCTAACACTTGCTAGTGAGCTGTATGCAAAGCATCCTGATGCTACATTAAAACTTTACACAGACGAAGCATGGGTTCCTAAAACTATACAGCAGTATAATGGTGCAGAAGGTCCACACGGTAGTTACAACTTTAAAGACATAGAATGGGTAAAGCCGCCAAGACTTGCAAGTGCAACTGATCTACGTGCAGCAGTATTAAATGATGATCCAGAAGCATTTGGCAAAGCAGCAGGTGTTCCTGCTGATACTGTAGTTGATATTCCAGGCGAGAATGTAACATTCTTTGAACTAGTTAAAAAGTATTTAGATCCACATCGCGAAAAACTTCTTGCTAAAAAATAAAATCTATAGTATACTATAACAATGTACAAATGTTATTTCCTATTGGACGAGATTCTAGAATCTCCGTATGAGCCAATCTCTATAAAGTTGCCTGGTTCAAGGCTTCACTCAATGCCGCTGGACTATCTGCTAGGACATTTTGACGATTTTAACTACAGAAACTTTTTTCATATAAGTCGAATAGAACTATTAGATACACAGACACCAAAGTTTATTGTTAATGTAATACATATGCCCAACTGGGTAGATACAAATCTATCAAAAGATGGCATTGATTTATTAAAAAATGATCCTAATGTTTATTTGTGCTTGATAACTACATTAGAATGTGTATTAGATACAAAGGCACTAGCAAATGAGTTAAACAGTAAAGAAATACCATTACACAAAGTTGTTGTTATGACTAGTAATATGCAGGCTCACGGAAATAAACTGGATGGTGTAAACTATATTTGTGTTAACTTTTGGGAAAGTATTACTAGGCTTCATCATCAGACGTTGCCCGATATTAGTGTAACTACACCTACGCAACTTTCAATAAATACAGCAGAAAAAAAGTTTTTGTGTTTGAATAGGAATATAAAGCCTCATCGTATATGGCTAATGTACAGCCTATTGCGTAGTGATATAATCAAAGAAGGACATGTAAGTTTTAACCTTCCTAGTGTCGATCGTAGAGCATTTTATGTGTGTGCTAGATCGCACCATACACTAAAACGTATTCCTGAATCTCTACACGATGATTATAAGATGGCATTGGTTAGAGAAATGTATAATCGTAAACTAGATCCATTGCACAATCATCATGTAATAAACTATAACTCTAGTATCAAGTCTTACTACAATGACAGTTTGTTGAGTGTAATAACCGAAAGCGATACTAGTCTTAACTTTATTACAGAAAAAACTTACAAGGCTATAATGAATCTTCATCCGTTTTTTATTGTTGGCAATCCTGATCAACATGCATTACTTCGAGCTAGAGGATATCATACTTTTGAAGATTTGTTTGGAGTTGACCAGATTACCAACTATACAGAAGCATTGAAAATGTGGAAACACATTGGTAGTAAAAATATAGATGTATTAAAACAAAACATCAAGAAAAAATATTTAGATAAATTAATACATAACCAGCAGTTATTTCTTTCAAGGAAGATTAGTTGGAACGATATAACAAATAATCTTATAACAGCAGTAGGTGATAATTGACTCAAGATTTTAAAAAACATTTTTGCATGGCACCATGGACACACATGAGTGTATGGCAAAACGGTGATGCATATCCTTGCTGCATATATCACTGGGATATGCCTGTGGGTAATATCAATGAAGCAGGCTTTAAAGGTGTTTGGAACAGTGAAAAGATGCGTGACTTGCGTATGCGTATGTTAAACAACGAACCAAGCGAAGGATGCAAAAAGTGTATCAACTATGACGACCAAGGTATTATTAGTTATAGACACAAGTTCAACACTGAATACGACCATCATTACAATTTGGTAGAAACAACCAGCGACGATGGTAGCGTTGAGCAAATGAATCTTGCATACTTTGATGTAAGGTTTAGCAATCTATGCAACATGAAATGTCGTAGTTGTGGTCCACATTTCAGCAGCAAGTGGGCAGAAGACATTTCTGGTAAGCCTGAAGTAGTAGAAATCAATCATCCAGAGATGTGGTCTGAGATTGAAGAAATGTTGCCTACTATAGAAGAAGTTTATTTTACTGGTGGTGAAAGCCTGTTTATGGAGCAGCATTATAGGCTGCTGGATATGCTTATAGAGCGTGGACTCAAACCGAGATTAACATACAACAGCAATGCTAGTAGATTGAGCCTCAAAGGCAAACACATAAAAGATTACTGGCAGCACTTTGATAAAATATTCTTTTGTGTGAGTTGTGATCAAGTAGGTCCTAAAGCAGAATACACACGGGCAGGTCAAAAGTGGAGTACTGTGTTTGATAACTTGTGTTGGATAAGGGACAACTTTGAACACAGTTATGACAAGGGTGTAGTAATACAACCCAATCCTACTATCAGTGTGTTAAACATTTTAGACTTGCGTAAGATTATCAACTTTTTGTTTGAACACAATATACCCACCGACTATGACATTAATCTAAGCAATGTATTGGTTGGGCCTGATTGGATGAGTATCACTATATTACCTGATTATATAAAACAACTAGCTAAAGAAAACATACTGTTGTTGAAAGAAGATATTAGCAAGTTGGGCATGTATCCACAACGTGAAGAGTTTTTACACACAGGACTAGACAATATCATAAACTTCATGTATAGTAAAGATGACACGCATCTGATTCCTGCATTTAGGCATGAGATGCAGAAGATAGATTTAAAACGTGGTGAAAACTTTCTCAACGTATTTCCAGAACTAAAGGACTTGTATGTCTAAACAACTTAAAAACAGCAAACACTTTTGTATGATGCCGTGGACGCACATGCATTTGTGGCCTGCTGGTACAACATATCCGTGTTGTATGAGTGATCCAGAGTTTCCTATTGGAAATACACAAGAGCAGAGTTTGCAAGAAATATGGAACGGCAAAGAACTACGCAATATACGTATGAACATGCTACAGGACAAGCCAAGCAAAGAATGCAGACGTTGCTACGAACTAGAAGAAAACGGCATGAGTACATTGCGTACCGGTAGTATTGGAAACTATGCACATCATTGGGATAAAGTTGAAGCAACTGGTGATGATGGTAGTGCTGGCGATGTTAACATGGCATATATGGACATACGCTTTAGTAATCTTTGCAATCTCAAATGTCGTAGTTGTGGTCCACAGTTTAGCAGCAGTTGGTTTGAAGATCATAAATCAATATATGGCAAACTAGATCATCCTAAGATACTGCAAGTGCGTGACGAAATGCGTAGTTTCTTAGACGAGCTTGATCCGTTGTTGGAAAGTGTCGAACGTGTTTACTGGGCAGGCGGCGAACCGCTTATTACAAAAGAACATTACAACATACTTGACAAATGGATTGCTATGGGCAAACGTGATGTTAGTATGGATTATACCACAAACTTCACACAAATGTATTACAAAAAGAAAACAGCATTTGATTATTGGAACAAGTTTGAAAATGTTAGAGTAGCAGCTAGTCTAGATGCCAATCATGCACGTGGTGAATACTTGCGTAAAAATATGGTGTGGAGCGAAGTTGTGCAAAACAGACGCACAATGATAGAGCAATGTCCTCATGTGTATTTTGAACTGACACCCACTGTGAGTGTGTACAATGTGCTCAACCTGCCTAACTTCCACAAGGAATGGATAGAAGAAGGCTTGTTAGAACCTAAGAACATTCGCATCAACATACTGTTGGATCCTACATACATGCGTTTGAGCATATTACCACCATGGATTAAATCTAAAGTGGTTGAAAGATATCATGAACATATTGCATATCTAAAACAGTTTGATGATATTACAGGTGTTATAAACGATTATGAAAGTATTTTAAACTTTATGGAAAAAGATCGCACAGACGAAATAAAGATGTTCAAGTTTAAAACTCAACGTATTGATACATTAAGACAGGAAAACTTATTAGATGTGTTTCCTGAACTAGAGGGTATTTGGTAATGGGATTTTTTGAAAAAAGAGAAGTTGATCCAAACAGAGAAATACCTATAAAACCAACAGGCACATTAGCTGAAGATAAACACACTGCTACACTTGCTGCTATTGCAAAGTACAGCAAACCTGTACAAAAAGGTTTAGAAAATCTTGAGATTGAATACAAAGTTAATAGACAGACTAGACTGTGTATGTGCTTGTTGCCAGAGTGGGATCCTAGCTTTCCACCTTACAACACAGCAAAACTTGCTAGTGCTGTAAAACGTGCAGGATATGCTTGTAAAAGTTTTGATATAAATGTAGAAGCATACAATAGATTTCACAATGAAAAATGGCCTATTGATTTTGATCCTTGGGATCCACTACGTGACTGGCACTGGCTTGAAGAACATTATTACAAAGATATTCACCCACATCTAAAACCTATACTAGATGAAAAGATCAATGAGATAGTTGAGTTTGCACCAGATGTGGTTGGTTTTACACTGTATTATTGTAACGAAGCGCCTACAAAGTATGTAGCAGAACAACTGAAAAAGCGTATGCCAAATGTAGTAATCATGGTAGGCGGCCCTAGTACTCATGCTAGTTATTACAAAGGCGATGATTTATTTGATTATATTGTAAACGGCGAAGGCGAACAGCCGTTGTTGCTTGCACTAGAAAGCATAGAAAAAAAGCAAGGTATTCAATACAACGAAAAAGAAAAAAGTATGATTATCCGGCAGCCTGAAAATCAGCGTTATAACTTGAGTACACTGCCGTTGCCTGATTACAGTGATTTTGACTTTAGCAAGTACAAGTTTCCAAACGGTGCATTGTGTGAGATATCAAGAGGCTGTATTGCAAAGTGTACGTTCTGCGAAGAAACACACTTTTGGAAGTATAGGCAGCGTAATGCACTTAGCACACTCAATGAGATTGAACATATGTACTATGAACATGGTACTAATGTATTTTGGTTCATTGATAGTTTGGTAAATGGTAATCTAAATGAACTGCGTGGATTTGTAAAAGGAGTTGCTGAAAAAGGACTAGAGATACACTGGACCGGTTATTGTAGATGTGATGGTAGAATGGATGCTGAATACTACAAGGATTTAAAAGCTGGCGGATGCGAAGTTTTGAACTATGGTATTGAAAGCGGCAGTCAAGTTGTGCTGGATGCTATGGATAAAAAAGTCACAGTGCCAGAAATGGAAGCCAACTTTAGAGATGGCTATGCAGCAGGCATTGATGCAATGACCAACTGGATTGTAGGCTATCCCAACGAAGGACATAAAGAACTTGAAGACACTCTTACGTTTATGTATAGAGTACGCAATCAAGGACTTATTGCAATCAGTCAAGGTACAGGATTTAGTGTAGGTGTAGACACTATTGTAGGACAAAACTTTGACAAGTTTAATCTAGCACCGTTTTACTATTACGATCATTGGATTACAAAAGATTATAAAATGAGTATTGTACACAAACTCATACGTATGAAAACTTTTAGTATTTTTACAGACTTGTTAAAAACAGAAAAAGTTTGCAGCAAGCCAACTCGTCCTAACCTGGCCAAGTTTCATTATAATATCAAGTTTGACAATCCTGACAACGAGTTTGATATTGAATACGATTATGATGACTTTGATTATAATATTATCAAGCCAGGCATTAGTAACTTTGCTGATAGTTTAGTAAATGAGATTTGGCCATTTTTAAGAATAGTATGGCGCACAAAAGGTGCATACAGATTACATTTAAAGTTCCGCAAAGAATGGGAATACGAAGAATGGGGAGATCGTAATGCTGCTCCATTGGATGCTGACTATATATTTAAAATAGACGATGCTGGTAAATGGACTGCTAAATTTAAATGGAAATATCAACAAGACGAATACAGTGATTGGGAAGACAAGTACTGGATTGAAAATGGTGCAATGCAAATGAGTCCAGATCCTTCGAGCCCTGTTTGGAGTATTATGGATTTTACCCGAGATAATAGCAATGCAGTTATTAGAGCACGTAAACTTGCATGGAAAGGCGATGCAGAGAAAAAATCTAAAGATCCTTATAATGCTTATGATTTTAAAAAGTTTAAGCAAGACGAAAAAGACTTTATAAGTGTACGCAATATAGATTTTAGTTTTGAATATGAGTGGCAAGGTGAAGGAGACTGGAGTGAGTGATACTTTTTGTATATACCCGTTTATAAATGTACACACCAACACAGACGGCAGGTGCAAACTATGTTGCCATGTATACAGCGAAGACTACATCCAAGTAGATGGCAAGGATGCTGTGCTTGGTAAAACAGACTGGTGGAATATTTGGAACAGCAATTATATGTTGGATGTACGAGCAAATATGTATGCTGGGAAGCCTGTCAAAGAGTGCAATCGTTGTTATGAACATGAAGCAAAAGGATTGCAAAGCAGCAGACAATGGGCCAACGAAAACTACAGTATGCCCAATCACGGCAATCCCACACACTTGGAACTGCGACTAGGCAATCACTGTAACTTGAAGTGCAACAGTTGTTGGAGTGTTAGCAGTGACAACATTTACAAAGAACGTAAGAAAATACTTGCAAACGAAACTGTGCCCAAGTGGTTAGATGACCAATGGCAACATGAAATTAAGAGTGTAGAAGCACACGACTGGGCATGGTACGAAACACAGGAGTTTAGAGACTTTGTAGATCAAGTTGCACCTACACTAGAACGTCTATACATGACAGGTGGCGAGCCCACACTGATACAAGCAAATCAATATGTGTTAGACAAACTAGTTGAAGCAGGCAATCGCAAGTGTCATGTTGCTTGGACTACTAATATGACTACATGGCCAGAAGGGTTTTATGACAAACTAGATTTCTTTGATACCAGTGAAATACAGATGAGCATTGATGGGTATGGTGATCATAATATGTACATACGTTATCCAACTGATTGGAACAAGGTAGAAGAAAACTTTGACAAAGCAATGCGGTTGCCTGAAAAAGTACAACTAAAGATTTACTTTGTGTATCAAGCATGGAATGTGTTTGATGTTGACAAACTAATACGTTGGCTAGAACAAAAGCAAACAAGGCGTGTGGACTTTGTTCCTATTTTCTTAGAACATCCTGATCAACTGCACAGTTGTGTATGGCCTAGAGAACTACAGCATAATATCATTGGAAAACTAATGATGCTGGATACAAAGCTACACCAAGATGCTGTTCAAAGAATCATTAACTACACACAGAATACTAATAAATATTCAGCAGAGAACCTCATAAGAATGAAACAGTTCATTAGTATCAATGATAGATATCGCAAGTACAAGTTTGCAGATATTTTTCCATTACTAAATGACATATTGGAAACAGAATGCAAGAAATAAAAGCTATTTTACCAGCTAAAGACAAATGGGTAAGCCTAGTATGGCAAGTCAACGATTGGTGTAACTTTCGTTGTACCTATTGTAGCGAATGGAACTGGGCAGGACGTAACAAGAATGACAGTGATATAGATTTAATTGTAAATACTCTTGAACGCATTATGTTGCACTACAAAGCCAAAGGCTACAGATATTTTAAACTATACTTGAGCGGTGGCGAACCTACGTTTTGGAAGGCACTTATTCCTGTTGTAGAAAAGTTTAGAGAACATGCAGAATGGCCTGGTAGTTGTGTGGGTATAAACACAAACTTTAGCAAGCCATTGAGCTGGTGGAAAGATCACCACCATCTGTTTGAAGATGTAGTTGCCAGTTATCATGCAGAGTGGAGCAAGGACGACAAATACATGGAAGTGTACAAGTTTCTACAGGATAAGAAAAACTATCTATGTTCACGTATTATGATGCATCATGATCATTTTCAACAGTGCATAGACTTCGGCGACAGAATCAAAGAAGAGTGTGACAACTACATGATTGAATATGCTCCAGTATACGACGAACTGCGTCCTAGCACAGATCCTTACCATTATGACAAATCTTGGCAGATGGAGTTTTTCCAAACCAATAGCACAGTACAACAGCAGAGTATTCCTATAAAGAAAGATCCTAGTTATGCTTGGGCAAAAGTACAATACGAAGATGATACTGTAGAACCTATAGATACAAACGGTATCATTACAAATGGCAAAAACTTTTTTGAAGGTTGGCTGTGTAATATACATGAAAGTTTGCATATACATCCTAACGGAAAAATACAGCAAGCAAGTTGTGGAGTAGGTCCTGTTGTTGGAAATATTGTGCAAGGCGAATTTAATACTACAATGAGTGAAGGAGTGTGGTGTCCTAAATCGCATTGTCATTGTGCAGCAGATTTTAACATTAGTAAAGCAAGGCCAGAATATGCAAAACAAATTAGATAAACTACCAAAAAACTTTTGTTACTTTAGTATGCAAGGATACAGCACACACTCGCATGGACGCACTAGACCGTGTTGTTTCAGTAGAGTAGAAACTAATGCATATATGCCAGGAGTTGACGTACATTCTGTGCCTTATTGGAGAGAACATCATAACTGGAATAGTCCCGATCTTGAAGACTTTATTAATGATCCAAAAGCCAAAGAAATACGCAAGCAACTACTAAATGACGAAGTTCCGGACGGATGTCGTAGTTGTTTTGAACTTGAAGATCAAGGCATACGCAGTTTTAGACAAACATGGAATGAAATATACGAAGATCAAATAGACACAACTTTAAAGCATGTTGACAATGAAGGACATTTAGATGCACAGGCTGTTACGTACTTGGATATCAGTTTGGGAAATATTTGTAACCTAAAGTGTAGAAGTTGCAATCCGTGGGCAAGTCATCGATGGATAGAAGAAGGACCTACAGTGCCACACACTGATTGGGATGACACAGCATATATGATTGCCAAAATGAGCAGTGACAAGCCTTGGTTTATTAAAGCATTTGCTGAAGGATTTTTTGATGAAGTACTGCCTAATGTAAAAGTTATTAACTTTATTGGTGGCGAACCGCTGGTAGTTGAAGAACATTATGCTTGGTTAGAACACATAGTAGATCAAGGTTGGAGTAAGGATATTGAGCTCCATTATAATACTAATGGTACAACTATACCCGATAGACTATTAGCTATCTGGGATAAGTTTAAAGGTGTTATATTAAGTTTGAGTATAGATGCTATAGGTGATCTTGCATACTATGTTAGACATCCTACCAAATGGAAAATCATAGAAAAGAATACAAAAAAACTAGCAGAGTTTAGTCGCACACGCAAAGGTGTTCTTGTGCATACACACGTTACACTTAGTTTGCTAAACTTGCACGACTTGCCCAACTTATTGGATTGGTGCAAACATCAATATGATACGTGGCACTATGAATGGGATTGGGGCAACTATGGTTATCAAAACTGTTTGCCGCATTTTAACATTGTAGATTTTCCACGTCATTTGAATATACGAAACTTGCCTGAAGATCGCAAAGTGCTGATGAACAAAATGTTGGAAGAGCAACATCTCAAATACAAAAATGCCAAGTTGCCAGATTGGGAGCAGTGGGCAGTTGAAAATATTATCAACTTAAAAAACATTCTAAATCAGCCACAAGATGAAACAGACTGGAAACACTTTATTGATAATACCAACGCTAGTGACAAGTTTAGAAAACTCGATATTGTTGAATATATTCCGTGGATGGAGAAATATTTTTGAAACTAGTAAGTTTTGGCGATGAACTAACTATAACCAAAAATAACCATGTTGACTTGTTGGCAAAGCAACTGGGTATGTCTGTAGTGAACAAAGGACTGGAAGATACTAGCAATGAAAGAATATTCAACGATGTTGTAAAGTTTATATGTGAAAACAACACAAGTGAATATTTTTTTTTAATAGGTTGGACATCGCAAGCGAGGCAAGATATATTCTGGAAGGATGAATACTTTACATATCGTCCTGACAAACGTGTGTACAATGATAACACTATTAATGGAATGCATAGAGGAGATGAAATATTATTCAATCCTATATTAAATTCTGGACAATGGGCTACTATGGCATTGTCCTTACAACAAACATTTGAGTTTCATGATTGTAAATATTTTATGTACAATACGCAAGATTGTATTCATATTAGTGATTACAATGCAAAAAATATTAAAAGTTTAAAAACAACAAACTATCATAATCCGTTGAATAAAAGCAGTAGTATGAAATACTATTTAGAACAACAAAGTTTACAATCGCACACTTGGGCAGATTTTCTTTATCGTAAAATAAATGCAGGAGGTGTACTTTGAAATATCTAGTTGCATTTGGATGTAGTCATACCAATGGCAGTATGTTAGACGGAAAAAACAGTGCCAGTGAATACAATGTGCGCAACGGGTTTCCAGCTATTCTTGCAAAGCGGCATGGATATGAGCTGATTAATATAAGCAAACCCGGCGGCAGCAATCAACACATATTTCGTACAGTATTAGACTTTGTAAATAATCATATAGAAGATCAATATGAATATTTGTTTTTAATAAACTGGTCTGGCGCTAATAGAATAGAACTACGCTATCCTGAAAAGAATGATCTACACAACTATGTACATTATGGAGATCATCTCGACTTTAAAAGTGTTCCATTTACTGTAGGTATTAAACCAAGTATCTATACATATAAACCTATTGTGCATTTAATCAAATACATTCCTTATTTGTTTGATGACAATATGATGTTTGATAAATGGGCA
>UEXM01000755.1_pt1 | contig 31875 bp, 29 predicted proteins | sample 1796661 | NCBI WGS metagenome assembly UEXM01 (sample SAMEA4772469, study PRJEB27181) | metagenome
GTCCCACTATTGTATACATAATTCTTTCATCTCTCCAAAGTTCTTTCCTGCCGACACATTAACTTTAAATGTGCCAAAAGGAGTGTTTGAAAACTCCTTGACCATATGGTTTATCATACTTAAGTCCTCTTTGTCAAGATCTAAAACAATACTATCATGAATAATAAATGCTATGTTTGATTTTAAATCTCGCAACCTCTCCTTGATCAAAAAAGCCCTGTTCATAATTAAGTCGCTACATGTGCTTTGAATGATATAGTTCAGAGAGTGATACTCATCGCTCTCTATTTCTCTTTTGTAGTAGTTTTTTACGCACTTACCGTCCCAATATTTATTCATTACCTTCTTTCTGTCATAGTGCTTGTCTAAGGCTTTGTCCTTGGAATTAGGATTGTAAAGCCATGAAAAGATATTCTTCTTTGCTTGCTCCCTCCCGACACTTCCCTCGTAGAGATTCTTAATGTTCCAGTCATGAATGTCTTCATCTGGTTGAGGCATGTCAAGCAGCCCGATTAGAACCCTTAGTTCGGCCGCATTATAATCCAACTCCACAAACATGTCGTTGTTTGGCTGGAGGACTTTGCGAAACCTTTTGTCCATAGTGAGTATGGGAAATGAATTCTTTCTGGTTGTAAGTCTGCCTGTCTTTGTACCATATGGATTGTAGTTTACATATGGGGTGGCTGCTTTAAATCTTTTGAAGAACTCCCTTGTTCTTGGATTCTCGAAAGATTCCTTGAGTGGATCTAGGTCTACATTTAGTTTTTGATTGGATATTTCTGCGGTGATAGATACGATTTTCTGCTGTAGTTCATAGTTGTCTGGTCTTTGGTAGTTATCAAAGACATGCTGCGTGATCTTGTTTTTAACCTCGCAAAAATCTTTAACGAATTGCTCTGGTAGGAGATCGAAGAAACAGTTTTGGTTTAGGTCTATTTTGGCAATCGTAAAAGACTTGTAGAATGCCGACATCTTCTTCCAAGCCAAATCTAACTCTTCTTTGTGCTGCGGTGGGCAGATCTCTGTTAAGTTCTTACCTTTGGCGTAGATCTCGGCAAATTCTACCTCTTTATCTTCCAAAAATGATGAATATGACCAAGTTTTGGTCAAATTAGGCGGGATATGGTCGTATACCATCTTACCATCTAGGTAAATGCCGACGCAGTATTCTTTATCATCTAACGCTTGAAATAACAAATTAAAACCATACTATCTGTTGTTTAATAGTATCGTTAATATAGTCCAAAGTGGAATCAAAGTCAAGAGAATTATAAAGTTGCTCTAATTTTATCATTTCTCTGGTGAGCATACTACCCTCTGCTCGGATTCCTACTTCTTTTAATTTAATTCTGTAATATAGTTTAAGCCAGAATAAGTCATCGTAATCAGACTGAAACTGTTCATTGGTCAGCTTAAGCCGTGGTATTGCAGAGAATTTTGGCTGCTTATATGGTGGGCACTCTTGGTTGTCATATCTGGAGTTTTCCCTGATTGCGATGGGAAAAGCGGACGTATATGTCGCATACATCTGCTCAAGGTATACCTTTAGGTTATTTATATCATACTTATAGGTTTTATAATAACAGACATCAAAAACTTCATCTCTATTTAAATCATAGCGAGACATATAGGACTGCATTTTTGGAGAATTCAAGTTTGCTATTAATCTCCATGGCGCATTCTGATCTATTAGAAACCCATACGAAGAAGCGGCGAGTGTATAAAATTCATAATTTCCGCTCCTGAGATATTTGCTAATCATGGAGTATCCATCAGAAAAACTCTCCTCCGATACTTCAATACATAATCCCGTGTTTGTTGGATTAAAATATTTTGACATAATCATGCCACTTTTAGTAAGGGGGAACATTTTATCCACATTTGAATAAAATTCATTTAAAAATATCTCAATGAAATCTTCAAAATTATATATATCTTTTTCTTTGCCTCTAGCTAGCAGCGTTTGCCTAACAAAGACATCATACATGTCTTTTATTTTGTAATCGTAAAATGCGTGTGGGCTAGCAAATCCCTTTTTTGCGTCCCAATCATTAGTTATGAAATTGTCAGGTACTAATTTTTTTTGCGCCTCTATTTTGATATATCTCCGCATTTCTTCAAAAGCATCAGCAACAAAATTTAAACACATCACTGTTTTTCCGCCGTTGCTAGTTATTTCCCTCAGAAACACCTCATCAACATTAATTGTATTATTTCTCGGATCTAATCTTCCATAATATATATTTTTGCCATTATGAAAATTGTACCCTCTAATATATTGTGACTGTACTCTAGCGATTAAAGCTTTGTTGCTGAATGAATTCTTTGCTCCTGAGCTGTTTTTCTTATTTATCGATAAATTTTTGTATTTTTTATATGACATAAGCTTACTTCCTAATAGTATTCAAACTGGGCTGGAGATACGTATCCCGGACGCAAATACTCTGGCAATACAGATACAGCCTCCACTTGTGTCTCCCATTGCGGGTAATAGCTGTGGCTAACCTTGGTAACTAAATAGTAACCACCTAGCCCCATTAGGTTTGATACCGTTCCCGGCTGTAGGGGGCTTCCCAATCCTGTTATGCTAGGATCTAGGTAAATAGTTTTTCCAACTCTCATCAGATCATTACCTATAAATCTCAAACTAACATTGAAGATCGCCCACAATTGATTCGTTGGATTTCCCTGTCTTAAGTTCCTGATTATTGCTAGGTCTTCCCCAAGAGCTACTTTATTAAAGCTAAAGTCCTTCAACAGTCCTCGATCAGCACCAACATAGAAGTGTGGTCTTAAGACATTTACATTTTTCGTATATATATCTGTGTCGTCGGACGAGTCCGATAAGTATTGCCCTACTTTGTCTGAATAATATGTTTTATCATAAATTAAGTAATATTCCCAAAGATCAGCACCGCTTAGAGTCTTGGAACTTACATCAGGATTTTTAGTTATTGCCGATATTCCAGCATTTTCCGTAACATCTGGGAGCCCATATGGCACTTCCACAGTGTCTCTCGTAAGAGACGGGCTATAATCTTGACCAATCTTGTCCGGTGATCGTGTTTTAGACGCGGCAGACGCTAGTCCGAATATCATCCTCTTTATCATACTCATAAGCGATGTAATTTGTACATCTTTAGTAATATAGTTTTTTTGAAACCACTGCGTATACATCTCTACACTTATAGGCAGCTTGCGTATATTAAATACTGATATCGTCTCTCCCTTCAAAAACTGATAGCCCATATTGTCTAAAATAAAAGCAAAATTCCTTCCCAGCATAGATTTGTAGGTTTCTGGATTTGTCGCTAACACTGCTTCCAGTAAATCCCCAAAATAGAAATAAGATATCTCCCTGTCTTCCGTATCCTGCTGTGTACTCACAAAGTCTTTTCTGTATTCTTCTACTAATTCTGACTTGAAGCCTTTATCAGTTGTGCCCGAAGATCGAATCCCCGCAAACAAATCAACTCCGGGTTGGGTAGTTAATTTGTCAAGGGCATCGACTGTCTCGGACATTTGTTCTTGCGGTATGAGGTCTCCTCTTGAATTTTTAAAAGCTTCATAATACTGACTAGCCTTAGCAGTCCTTACCATGTCGTTGGCTGCCATGTAGTCTGTTATTCCCTTATATAGATCTATTTTACTTACTCTAGGGGGTATAGATTCCGCATCTTGGTTCTCAGGGTTATCTTCATTCATTTGTAGTAATCTTTTTACACCCAAGATTTCATGTTTATCACTTGAAAAAAATTCCACATTCGCACTTGAATATTGTGCTGATATTTCTAAATACCCATTTGCGTCAAATGTTAGGTCATATTCAGTTAGCTGGAGTCTCAGTATCTGGTCTTGGTAACCTATGGCTTTTTTTAAATCTTTTGATATTGATCCCTGCTCCATTGGAACTTCATACCCAATTCTTAAAAATATATCATATTTTGTGTCATCATATATCTCACTTCCAAACTTTTCTCTTTGTTTTTTATCGAAAGCAAATAAATCAACAAACCTAAACCCATTTCTATCTTTTATCAATGTTCCGGCGTTTTGAAATACATATGTTATGCTACACCCTAATAGCTTCTCTGCTGTTGCTGGGTTTTGGTTGTCGTATACCAAGGATACGTCTCTAATCCCGACATCATCACCCCGATCATCCTTATTTGAGAACACATCTTTAATAAAATTTCTAGAATCAGTTGTATACGGTATATATATCTCATCTATAACCCTTCCATCATCATCAGTAATCGCTTTCCAAAGCTGTATCTTTGGTAGTAAAGAGGCGACTTCATTATTATCAATCTCAAGCATTTTTTTTAGCGCTTGCGTAGGCGTCTTTGTCAATCTTTCAACGGGAGAAAGTTCTTCATTCGCGTCTTCTGATATAATATAATACTCTGGTTCTCCTTTTTGTTCAAAATATGGATCTGCGTCTTCTCTAAATATTGTTGGAAGATTCTCCATGATTGCTTGCTGATCAGATATTGTGGTTAAATATTTGCCCGGAAATCGCAGGGTGCCATCAGTGTCAGTCATTACTGGTCCGAAGGTTTCCCCCGCTGCTAAGGTTGGATCTCCCAGTTGACCGTCTCCCAGCGGATCTGGTAGTGGTCCGAGCACCTCACCTTCTGGTAGGGTATCCGCTATTGGAGCCGTAGTTTGTCCAGCGGGAATTTCCTCTAGTTGACCAAAGTCTGATACACCCTCGAATGCATCTGCTTGAGTACCTTCTCCAGTTTTGTATTGTGACAAAAATGAAAGGAAATCCTCCCTCAAAAGATCGGCTTCCTCAGATAGTGATGCCATCAAAAGTCCCGGTTGTTCCGAGTTGATTACACGATTATAAGCAAATCCATAAAATTGCGACGAATCTGGGCTTAGTTTTAATACACATAGTCCGTAGTCATATCCGTTTAGCCTCTTGTCTTCTAGTGCCTTAAACTGATATTGCTGACCGTCTGCCTCTTCTACAATAAAAGAGCCATAAACATTTATGCTTTCCTGTACTTCTTGAGGAGTCAGAGGTTGTCCAGTTTGTGGGTCAACCCATTCGTAGGAAAGTGTTCCAAACTCTTCCTTCAGAGCAATTTCAACTTGGTCTGCTACTGGGTCTGTATAGTTTGATGCCATTCTAAACTCCGTAAAAATTCAATACTCTTTCGAGGGGATGTGGAACATATATAATCGACCCAAACCTAAGCTGTGCCTCTGTTGGTCTTTGGTTAAAGAAAGCGATTACCCACCACATTGTTGGGTCCCCATAGTTTTCATGGGCCAACTTATAATACATGTCCCCATAAGCCCAAGTGTGCGCGATTAGATTAAGCTGGGCGACCTGAGCCCGAGACGGGTATCTCAGGAATCTGGTGCCAAACTGTTGAACCTGCGAAACACCCCGATTTTTAAAAAGTGTAGCATATATTCTATCGTTGTTTATTATTTCTTTTGTATTGGCATATCTCGACATAATCTTAATTCCTAATCATTTAATCTATTGGCTCATATGTGTTGCTTTCTTCGTCTATAATTATAGGATAGTCAACATCTTCAATGGCACCGCCGCCGCCCAATAGCACCTCTTCCGATGGTACATTTATAGGTGGGGAATCAGGGTCTCCAACATCTGTCCCATCTTCCCGATCAGCGTCACTAAGCCCACTTGGGTCTGGCTGTTCTCCCGGTGGTGCACCGCCCTCTTGGTCGGGGTCTTTGGGCATCTTTGGAATTCCAATTGTTTTGCCCTGTTCATTGCCGGGTCCAGTGCCGGTACCGCCTGCTCCCCCATCCTCAAGGGATGGCTGCGCTACATCTGTGGGGAAATCGTTTGTCTCAGTCACCCACCCCCTATCATAATCATGTAATATGTGGAAAGTAAAGGAAATGGTAATATATTTTGGATATACATCATTTCCATCAGTAGAGTCCTCATAGGCACCCTGTTCAAAATTATGATTAATATTTAGACCCGACATTGTTCCCACTAGATATCCGGGTATTGATGATTTTCCCGGTCCAGATATAAGTTGAACATGCTTTATAGCGATAATAGGAGGCTCAGATAATACCCTATAATCTCCAAACCTCTTATAGGTAGGGTATAGCATATTCGACAAAACCTTTGTCACTCTATAATGATTTTTCTTTGCCTCTCTATAGGTTCCTGCTGGTATTTTTAAAGAAACAGAAATTTGTCTTTGCGTGTTCTGAAAAGTTGTTATGGGATCCATCCTACCATATGAAGCTTCTCTTCTAAAATTTGAGGTGTAATTGTCCTGTATGCTTGAGACCACCGCTGGTAGTTTTACGACTTTTCCAGTGGGCAGGTGTAGAAAGCTAAATAGGTGCCCTTTTCTTTCGAGCATATCGTTTGGATTAAAATATTTTGACTGATTCGCAAAGTCTTCATACGGCGTACCATATGTCTGCCCTTCCTGTTGGGAAATCTTATCTTTTTTACCTGTTCTTTCGTATATTATAGCCATTTAAATAATCCCTCTACCCTTTACATTGCCCTAGAAAGGGGAAGGTCCTGTTTGTTTCGATGGGTTGAATTTTTTCTGTATCTTATCGATAGCACCTCTCGCTCCTTCGTCTCGAACAAATGCTTTAAATTCTCTAGCAGAACCCTCCTCAAAGACCAGTGTAACAGGCTGATTTAGCATCCTGTCTAGATCTGGATTTCCCGTTGTATCTCCCGGTTGGAATGATTCAGCTTCTCTGTTCCGTACAGCATCATCCAGTGCCTGTAATTCATCTTCCAGATCAGTATCGATAAACGGGAGACTGGCACCAAAATTATCAAGTTTGCCCGATATTTCTCCAACGGGAACTTCTAATCTTTGATCAAATTCTGGCGAGAAGTATACTACTTTTCCCGCTCCGCCTTCTCCTCCGGGAATGTATCTCCCTTCTTCCATCGCTTTTCTCACTTCACCCGAGACCCTACCAAAGTTTTCTGACCCTAGAAGAGGGTCTTCCCCGGCGAGTGCCGTCACGGCGGGAGCAGCGATGGGAGCTGAGTCCCTGAGAGTCTGTTTCGTTAGGTCCAGATCGCCGAGTTGTCGTTTGATATCCTCTGAGTCAAGGATGCCAGCGTCAAGCCCACTGCTCATCTCTCTGATTGAGTCAACGAATGGTTTTAGACTTTCTTCTGAAAACTCTCTGGTACGGGGTAAAATTGCTTGGTCAAGCATAAATTCTGATACTTTTTCTAAATTATCAGAAAACTCTGCTAAATTGGTTCCTGCAGCCTTTGCTGCCTCCAAACCGACTTCTTGAGTAAAAATCTTAAATGTTTCTGCCAAGGGAGTTGCTGATTTGTTTAGCTCGTCAAATTGACCGCTTAAGCCACTTGTGTCTAAATCTAAAGCTTGCCTATCAGCAGCATCAATTGCCTGTTCTCCAACGTCCCTATCTTCAAAGAACCTGATAGTGTCTTGGGCAGATCCCATACCCAGTTGACCCATCAAAGCTCTAATTTCCGCTCTTCCTGCTCCTGACTCGGTATCTAGGCGACCCGCTAATCTTTCTCTTAGCGCTGCCTCAATAGCCTCTGGACCCCCTTCATAAAATAAGGAAACTAACTCTGCTGGATCGGTGAAGATGGCTTCTCCAAATATAGAATTAATCCCTTGAATTGCTTGAGCAGCGCCACTATAGGTGGAAAAATTTTCTGCCACTCCCGTGATAGTGTCGACACTAACCCTAGACTTTGCTGCTGCAAGAGAAACCCTCGCTATTACATTCTCGGCTTGGCTACCAAATAAAGCAAGATTTGGTATGAGAGTCGCAAAATCTTGGGTAAACTGTTTTGGGGTCACTCCCAAGTCTAACATCTGCTTAGTCAAAGACTTTAGCCTTTCTGTGGCATCATCAATGCTATCCATATCTCCCTCCACTATGAGAGATTGGATAATGCTGGCGGCACCTGTTCCTCCGAGCTTTTTAATCTGACCTTCCAAGACAGCCAGAGATGAAATTACCTCTGGTGTTTCCAGAGCAAAGCGAGAAAAGCCATCTGAGGCTTCTATTGTTAGGTTCGCGAGATCTTCTAAGCTAATTCTTGCATCTCGTGACGAGAGGGCTAATTCTTGATGAGATTCTGCTGTTCTCTGTAGTGACCCAATGAATGGTATCATCGACCTTCTAGAAACATCCAATGTACTGGCGAAATCCAAAGCGGCAGCGCCGGTTTGGACTATTTTATCTGCCGCGAAATCTGCTAAATCTGCTAATGGAGCAACTCCTGCCGAGGCTAGTCCTGCTGCCCCTCCCGTTGCTGCACCGACGCCACCGGCTGCAACGTAGCCGAGGATTTTTTGAATCCCCTTCATGATTGCGGGACCAAAACTGGCTTGCGATGAAGGACCCAGCCCAATATTGTCGGGATTTACAGCCGCATTCCCCATATTCGAGGCGGCAGCTTGGGCGTTTTGTTCTTTAATATTGCTAATAGAATTTAAAAGCTCAATTTCTTGCTGTAAAGCTTCGATTCTTGTTGTCTGAAAATTGCTGGATATGTCTTGGTTTTGTACGGTTTGGGATTCTAATTCGACCTCGGTTAACCTATCCTTTATGATTTGTTGTCTAAGGTCTCTCTCGGTCTCTAGGTACTGAACATATTTTATTCTTTGATCTAAATCTAAATCATTTTCGGTATTTGTATTCTGGCTTAGAGTATTAACTCTATTAAGCTCTTTTAGTTTTTCAATATACTTATCCAGAGCCTGTGTAGCTTGATTAATTTCTTCTGGAGTTTTTATATCGTCCGCCATATGTTATTACCTAACCGGCCACTTAATTCCGGTTTGTTTTTCAAATTCAGCCATAGAGTTTTCTAACTCATGTCTCTGGGACATTGCTCTTGGGTCTGCCGCGTTAACGTCTTGTAAGATTAATATGTACTTTCTTTCATTATCCAAAGCTTTTGCGAAAGCTTCTAGCTTTTGTTTCTCACCCCTTACAGATAAGGGTAGATGTCGACCAGCTATCATCGCCTTTAGTATTTCTTTTAATTTGAAAGAAAAAGATCTCAAATAGTTTTCTGTTAGATTGTCTGTGAATTGAATGGTTATTTTTTCAATTTTATCTTCTTGTATAATATTCATGATTAAGTCCTCTTGATAAATAGTTGTTTACAATAAAAAAAAAGATCAAAAACAAATTTGCTCTTGATCTATAAATGTACGAAGATTATAACTTTTTAGAAGCCTTTTCTCTTTTCTCGTTTTTTTCTTCGTAATATTTGATTAGTCTTTTCAAAAACCATCTTCGAACTTTAACTGGAAGACTGTAGGCTTCTTGGAATGACCAATTGCCATGCATTTTTAATGAGAAGATCTCATCATATACTTTTTCTATATATTTATGCGTCAGGCCAAAAAAAGTTAACGTTAATCGGTACCTCCAATTCCTGTTCATAAGCGCAGTTAGCGCAGGAAAAGAGACTAGTCAAGTTTGTCTTCGGAGAAATCTTTTTATATATATTTCTCAACTTTCTAGCTTGAAGGGCTGGCATGTTGTCAACAAAACCATTAACATATCCTCGATCAGGATTGTCATTTACCGATACTATACAAGCCTTTAAAGCATCGGTTATTGGGGATTCCCCCAGATTATTTTTCTTTTTGGCGTTGGTTATTGATGTCAATCTCTTTTCATCATGACCATTTAAAAACTTTACTTCAACCAGTGAATCAATCTTTTCTAGATTAACTATGTATGTTCCCCTCTCTGTTTGGGTTACAGGAAAGAGTGCTGAATACTCAGTATCATCTTCATACTTAGGTATGGATTCTACTAAGTCAAAACTATATTGTGTTTTTGTTCTACACGAAGGACATGTCACATTTGTATCATACTCTGGTCCGTATCCGGTTATCCTTGCGGCAACCAAGAGCGCACTCTTGTCACCCACGAGAAGATCGTCCGCATGAATGTTTTCCACCATAAGAGACTGTAGTAGCCTATCAAATACAATGCCTTTCTTTATTAAGGTAGAAGAAGTTAAAATATCTTCTTCTTTGGCAGTCATATATCTTATTTCCACTGTCTTTTTATTGTGAAGAGTATGCCCCTCGGGGTAAAATCTGCCTTGGGATGGCAAATCCACAATTTCTGTTGGAACAACAAATTGTACTTGATTGTTTTGTTGCTGATTGGGCATTTGAGGCGTAAAGCCTTGCTGTCCCATAGGCGGGGGAGCGAACCTGTCTTCATTATTTCTTTCGGTCATCTTTTCCTCATATTCGAACTATGTTAGACATAAGTAATTATAACACATAAAGAAAAAATGTAAACTTTTTTTATGGTCCGACTTCGGCATCGCCAACAACTTGACCGTTTGCCGATGTGTAAGGTGCTCTATTCCCGAGATATTCGATTGTAGCCCAGTCATATCGAAGAGTGACATCAATGTTAACCATGTTGTCATCATTGTAAGCAACTTCTCCATTCGTTACCTGAGTAATAAATGCGTTTTTCAAAGTCCACTTCTCTACAGTAGCGCCTTGACCATCATACAACCTGATACATACAGGATTGAGAGAGTCAACTGAGTCTGATTTATTAAGAGACTTATAGTTGTATGCCAAGCCACCGAATTGCTTATCTGGGAATTCATAGCCTGAAGCGTACAGCATCTTCATCATGATACCCGTCGCGTCCGGGTTAATCGGATCAACGGTTGTAAAGGATAGTGTCTGCCACTCAACTCTTCCGGGATAATAAAAGCTATGATTATAGAAATCATGCTTTGTCTCTGTTACCCTAAAGCTTGGGCGGCTTACCTTTGTAATTGTCCAGATCGGGAGACCGGCAACATCAAAGGTAAATCTATACTTTCTTTTTGGCTCGCTTCTAGCATCTGACCAAAAGCTGTCTGATGAATCGAAACTGTCTGTATACAATGGCATCTTATTAATTCCCCTTATTCGGTTATATTTTCTTTATACTATAAATAGTATTTATTTATTTTTTTTAGTCGTCAAAACTTGCGCCAGTGTTAGTAATGTTAAAGTCAATTGCGATGTACTCAATTGCTCTTGCTGGCTTAAGGAAGATTTTTGCGTACATAATATTCCTATCTACTAATTCTGGCGTCGTTGTTGTTTCATCTAAAACAACTTTGAAATCAGACAATCCGAAGGCTGCTCTAATGTTACTCAAGAAGGGATCAACTTGTGTCTTGAACCTGTCCCAAGTAGCCTCTACATTTTGGTCAAACAAGAGGTTTGCGGCGATTCTTGATACCTGCTTCTTAACAAAGATCATTAATCTTCTTACATTGATTCTATCCAAAGCTGATGGTGTGACTTGTAGGGTCTTTTGACCGAAGATTACAATTCCTTCGCTCGGGAATGAGGCAATTGGGTTAACGTTTACCTCATAAAGATCATCTCTGTCTGCCTGAGTGAGCTTGGAGCGAACATTGGTGATTGGGAACCCTGCGGCTCCACGGCTAAGACCACCTCTGTTAAATCCGGCAGGAGCGAACCAAGGAGCTTTTTGTTTATCTGAATAGGCAATTGTTCCGATTGCTGCGATAGAAGGTGGTGCCCAGAGGGATCCTCCATTAATATCGTCAGTCATTCTAACCCATGGATAATAGGCCGCTCCATAACTGGAGTTCATTGCTCTTCTCTGCATGTTTGCTACAACTTCATCTACGTGCTGGTTAGAAATTCTATTTTGCTCGTTCTTCGCGCCTGTAGAAGATCCTTCTGCTGCCGGTACGTATCCACCTTTAGGATCGATAATGGCAAGAGCATCTCCACGGTCTTCGCAAACATTAATCAAGTGCTGTGTCAAACTTTCATTAGTTATACCCGGAGCAGAAACCAAATTCATTTCCACGAATTCAGGATCAGCAAGGATATCAATCGCTTTCTTTACAGAATAATACATGGCGTATGTTGTCGCTGTAGCATCATCTCTGATTGCTCTAGTATTATTTAGCGGCTCTGCTTCAATGAGGTCGTATCCATCAAACCCACCAAAGAGCGGGGCTGTGAATCTGTTATAACCAGCATCGAGAATATTCTTATAAGATCCATTTCTAGCAGTAACCGAATTTCCGGCTGCTCTAGATCCAGATGAGTAAGAGTAAGATCCGCTTTGACCGTCAGAGCTAGCGCTAATGTCATCCAAAGAGAATAAAAACATTCTTTTTGTGTAATTATCTGTCGCAAAGTTATCAAAATCCGATGGCATTGCTCTAAGCAAGTCGTAATTGCTAGCTTCAAAAGCTGTATTCAGGCTACCACTATTTGTAGTGTACCCGAAGTTTGCTAACGTTGGATTAGATAAGTTACCATCTTCGGCTGAATTTCTCAGATTAACATCTGGGAATTTAATGTGAGCCAAGAATTCTGGTGCTCCGCCAGAAACAAAATTAGTTGCGGATCCGGAGTAGTAACCTGCGCCACCCCATTGTAGTTGATTTTGATATCTTGGTGCGCCTGCAGATTGATCGAACCACTTAAAAGCACTTCCTGAATTCCTAAGAACATTTAAGTGAGTTAAGTCTACAGCACCGGGGTTGTTAAACGATGCTGATGTTGGCTGGAAAGATCCCGTTGCAAGGTCTCGTGCTCCAGATCCAGTTACGAATTGTATTTGGAATCCGTTTCTTTTTACTGGACCTTGTACACCGAATGGCAACAATTCTGGGTTTGCTTGCCCCAAGTCAATTTCTGCCGATACTTCAATTCTAAGAATTTTAGAATTATTCGGATAAGTTCCATATTCAGTTATTCTTTTCTTTGTGTTATCCCACTCATAGTAAGCATCACCAACTTTGGCACCAACGTAGTTGGTTGAATTTGGATTCAAATTACAATTATCAAACCTTTCAACCACTCTTGGCGCTGTGTCGTTATCTGTTAATGATCGAATAACAATAGAGAATGAGCCGTATGGATCCAAGTCTGCTCTGTTAGAATACTTAATATTTTCAATAGATACTTTGAAATTTCTCTGCTCTGCTTCTCCCGTGCTCAAAGTATGGAACTTAAACAACCGTGGACAAATAGCTGTGTTATCTGGATCATAATCTGGGGTTAGTGTATTATTAGTGACAATTGCGCTAGCTGCGGTTGTTCTCATATCCTGAGCCATGAACCAACCTGTCTGGGAAGCGGCTGTTGGCTTTTTGAATATGTGACCTGATCTCAGACCATCGCTTGATGCCAATGGGAGAATAAACCCATAACACTTAGATCCAGTGATCTCAGTAGCTACCGAGCGTTCAAAAGTTTCTCCAAGGAAATAGTTCTTCCTTGTGGTAGTCGATGTCAAAGCGTTGTTTGTTCTTGTTGGGTTAGTATTGAACACTTTTCTCGCATAAAATTTAGAATTCTTATCGAAATTAAATCTGAAGGTTTCACTTGGTGTACCTGCCCCTTCAGCTCCTGATGTGTATAACTGAGCCGTGAAATTGTATCCCGGTGAAGATCCAGCTTCGGACTCGATTAAGACTCCAGAGCCTGACACGACAGTGGTCGGTCCACCTGCGATTGTACCAGACAACGCTATTCCGCCCTGATCAAAATACCATGTAGCGGCAAGCACTCCATTGGCTGAACCTGTGGCTCCCACGGCTGCCGAAGCGGACGTCATTAAGAATAAACCATAGGCACCACCCGGATTGCCCTCTTGAGCAGGTGTAGCGCCCATGTACCACCCAGCGGAAGCGTTTGATCTAGTTGAATTTGATACAGAGGAGTCTTGATCTCCCAAAACCCTGACAACTGTCAAGGGTGCGCCATTTTTAAGATAAGCGGCAGCAGCATAAGCACCATATGTTGGTGCGGTTGGGAGTCCTGATCTCCAAACGTCTGAACTCTCGTCGCCTCGGATGGGTGCACCAAAGATTTCTATCAATTCAGATAAAGATTCGACTCTGGTTGGAAGGTAGGCTGGTCCTCTTCTAAATCTACCGATTACTACGGGTCCGATTGGAGGGGCACTTCTTGTAATTTGGGAGTTGTCGATTTCTTTTACAAAAACTCCGGGTGATACAAATTTAAAATTCTTTGCTGACATTTTTGCGAGTCTCCTTATTATGTATTCACTTGGAATAAAAACATTTTTTCTTTAATAAATAGTATTCAGCATCCATAAAGGACAAAATTATTCAATATATCCGGTGCGGTCGCTAGAATATGGATTTTTGCCCCTCAACTTGCCATCTCCAGAGTATTCAGGCTTGTCCCCAAACACGGTTCTCTCTCTGGGTATTTTCACCTCTACGGCGTTTTCTCTGATGCTTATTTTTGGTCTATCATCGTTAGCACCTTCACCAACTAAATATCCTAAAACTTTTATTGATATTTGTGTCTCAAACTTTCTCTCTTCGTTGTCCATAGAGGAGATATTGTTATTTTGTCTAAAGTTTCCTTGTACAAAAGCTTCATACTTATGATCATCTCTCTCAAACATCAGGTGGTTTATCGTTCCCGGTCTAGTCGCGAACACCTGAAGTAGCTCATTCATTTGTTGTTGGTATTCAGTTCTTAATGTTATTTTATACTCTATATCAACATATACAATAGGAGGAATGGATATTGTCTCATAAACGACTTTTCTCTTGTCTGTTCTTCGAATGAATTTTGGACCAGTGGATGGGGTGAAAGAAGGGTATTTTCTTTTTTGATCGGCGTTGTTAAACTCTGATGTCTTTTTTTGTTGTATTCTCCTAGCAACTACAAGACCTCCGCCTTTCTCATCTCTATTGATAAACTGATCTCCGTAGTAGGCACCCCTAGTGTTTAAGTCTTTTACAACATTGGCCCTCTCAATAGTGATCACGGGCAGGATTATTGTACCCTCATCATCACGAAGTTCTTTTTTATTCTTTATTTGATATGCCCTCTCGGAAGCTACCCAGATAACTGGTACTTTTTCAGACCCCTTATTCGTTGTGACATGAAAATTGATATCTCCGTTCATATAATCATATACTGAAAAGTCTATTGTTTCCAGTGTCGACGGAGCAAAGCTAAAATCTTTTAATCCTGTTGGATATTTTCTAGATGCAGCTTCGGGTGGAAGATCTTTATATTTGTCGTCATGTGGCATCGAATACTCCCCTTCTTGCTCTGGTGCATTTAGCTAATATCTCCATTTTATGTTCAACTTGACCAAATATTTCTTTTGGTTCATTTAATGATAATATTTCATATAAAAATGTTCCGTATAAAAGGAAGTCTCCCTCTCGTACAAACAGATCCTGATCTTCCGTTAATCTTCTCTTGTGAAAAAATACGTTAATAGAAGACCTCTTATCTATTCCAATATTTGTATTGGTCGATGTTATACCTTCCCACTCTACCAAAGCATGTACACGCACTGGTGGCAGGAAAGTCTTGTTTATCGCTTCTCCGTAAAGAGGGTGAAAATTTGTGTGTTCTATACTGACTGGATAATATAATATAGTTTGACCAATGACTCTTTCAATAATTTCGTCATTGATCTTTTTAACTAAGTCACGCTCCTTCTTTCCGGTGAAAAGTGGAGGTGGGGGATTACTAGGTTGTGTCCATTTGTTCTTCTTAGCCACGGTTTATCTATCCTACAAAAACAGGTAAAGGAACTCCCTGCATTGTCTTGGTTGTGTTTTCTACTACCTCTGCTGTCTGCGCTACTAATCTCGGATATGTCATTTCGTCCAACACACCTTTTAGCTCGTCCCTGAGAGCGGTTTGCTCTGCCTTAGCCTCGGATACCAATGCTGGACCGTTTAGCGTTACGCTATTTCCGGGAATTGGTATTGTAGCAAATTTACTTCGTATATTTCCAAGCATTTCCTTGCTCACAGTCAAGGCAAATCTCCTAATCCACTGCTTTCCGATGGAGTTAATGTTTAGATATTCAATGTTTTCGAAAGGTAGGGTGTTCATATTATTTACACCTTTAATCCCTGTATCTTGGTCTCCTTCCTCATCCCAAGCGTTTGATGTTACACTAAATTCTACCCACATTTTTGTAGGAGAAACTGAAGTAACATCTGGGAAGACTCTGAGTTTGTTGTTTTTAATCTCATATGAGAAGTGAGATATTCTTGTCCAAATAGCATCTTCGAAAGCCATTGCCTGTGCCTTGTTTTGCCACACTGGTATAACTTCAAATGTCGAGTCGTCAGCATACTGACCATAATAAGATAAGTTCCCTACTGTGTTTAGTCCACCATAATATCCGTAGAATCTCCACATCGCATGGGGGGTCTTATAGAAAACCTTTCTAATTGTTACCTTATTGTTCCCAACCTTATTATAGAAAGGACTATCAGAGTCACTTGTTGATGTGTTCTCTATAATAGCTTGGAGGTCGTAATCTTGTCTACCCTTTACAGTATCAAAAGAAGCAGAATATATTGGAACGTCTCCACCAAAACCCCCTTCTGTGGCGAGTGTGCTGCCCACCCTCTTAGCATATTCAAAATTAAATCTTGGATATCTCGTCTCAATGTTAGATCCGCTTAGGGCGTCCCCAACAACCATTTCTCCATCTTGGTCAAAAGTTCCTGTGGGGTTACCCAAAAGATTAGACACGCTATTTTTAGCTTGATGGATGTTCAGGATATATGAATATTCTAGCACCGCTTCCTCATAAGCAGAATAAACTTGAAATTCAGATATTTCAATGTCTAATATGTCTCCGCCAAGTTTACTATAAACATAAGCAACTTGATCTACCGCACCAGAGACAAACGCATTAGCAGCAGCTTCAGTAGATGCTTTCGTCACATACATACCATATGGTAACGGATTTGAATCGGAATTAACACGAGAGTGTGTTCCTGTTGCTGGCAAAATAGACACACTAGTATTACTAGCTGGTGTCAAAGTTGGAAGAGCCATGTTTTAGATCTCCTTATTTTAAAAACAAAATACGCTATCTATAATTAGTCTCGGGCATCAGTTAAAGCCGTATAGAAATAAAAAAGCCCCGCCAAATTAATGACGAGGCTCTTTGTTTGTCTAGATCCTAGCGGGATTAGCCGTTAAGGTCACGACAGATAACAAGACCATACATATCTGGTCTAACCATCTTCTTAGCGTAGCGTGTCATGACACCCTTACGAGGTACAAAGTCCTCGATACCGAAGATAGTTGGAGTTACCTGAAGCGGTACATATGGAGCGTAAACATATCCGCTCTCAAGGAATGAACCACCTTTACGTCCGACGAGAAGTACGTTTCTCGGGAAATAAGGGTCGACATATACGTCCCACTTCTTGCTCAATGATCCAACATTAACAGCACCAATTGTTCCACGGTCAGCATCAGCGGTTACACTAGCACGGAAGCCAGCAGTAAACTCAAGGATGTTAGCAACCTCTGGTGAACAAACAACAAAGTTTGCTCCGCCGCGAAGTGTCTTTCTGTGGATTTGAGCTGAAACATCATTAACGGTTTCGACAAGAGTCTCATACCATTCGGAAACGGTACCAGTAAAGTCAGCACCCATCAAAGATTCGTTGTTATAGGTTGTTCCACCCACAGTGCCAATCTGTTGTCCAGAGGCTCTGTCAAGGAATCTACCCGGACGACGTGACCAATATTGAGTTCCAGCGGCTGCGCCTTTGATAAGATCCTCAAGGATCTCACGGTCAATCTCAAGAGCAATTTGCTCAGAGAGAATGCTTGTAAGCTCAACTTCCGCATCAAGGTTGTGATAAGCATTGAGATCTTGTCCCAATTCTGGAGTCCACTTAGCCTTGAGCTTCTTTGTCATCGCAGTAACACTGATGGAATCAACTTTGATGTTGAGTTCTGGAATGTTGATGTTATCTTCGAGTCCCCATGTATCCGCCCCAGCAACAACACCGATAGCATCGCCGGAAGCAGCAGCAGCAGTTCCGTTAAAGTTATCAGAAATTGGGAAAGAAACAACATGTGGTACAGATGGACCAACACTGATAGCTGAACCAGTCAACTTTTTCTTAAGTTCTGTTGTGGTTTCAGAACCAGTAGCAGCCATAACAACAAGAAGGTGAGCATCAGTAGTACCACTGAGTTGAGTCAATCTTCTTACCTGTACACCACCGTTACCACCAGACGCATTTGTACCAGACATAGCGATATCTCTCAATCCGAGAGAAACAGCAACAAGGTTGTCCTTGTTTAACTGGCTAAGTGTGGAGGTTGCGATCTTACCAACAACAACAGCCGATCCAGATGGAATATCTGGGTCGAAACGACAAAGCTTTGCTGCCTCGGATGCTTCAGAACCGGGGAATGCTTCAATTTCTGCGTGAACAGTAATTACAGGTGCTGTTTGTGAGCCTGTTGGTGATGAGTAACCATTGTTAAGAGCATAGAAACTCTTTTCAGAACCACTAGCAGGTCCAGAGAGGTCTACACCGCCTGTGATCTGCTGTCCAACTTTTCCTCCACCGTATACGGAATCACCGGACTCATCTCCGAGTCTAGCTCTATCCTTGGTGAAGTCAAGAAAGAAAATGAGTCCCGATGGGAGGCTCATTGGCTGAACACTAACAAGATCGTTAGCGATCAAAGATCCGAATACACGGCGTACAATCGGGAATGCTACAGAAGCAAAACCCTCAACATCGCCATTATTCATAGCAGATGCTGCTTCTCTAAGAAGCTCTCTAGCTTGGTTCTCAAGCAAGCGAGCCATAGTGTCTTTAGAACGTTCGCTATTCATTCCCTCTAGAAGACCAGTGTTTTCCCACTTCGCAAGCAGGGCAGCACCTTCCTTCTGGAGGTCACGATTAACAATACCTTCTGTTAATTTATCTAAAACTGACATAGTTTTATTTCTCCTTTTTAGTTTAATTAATACCAGCCAAACGTTTCATTCTGTCCAAATTAGGATCAGCTTTTTGTTTAGCCTCGCTGCCTTTAAGCAAAGCTGAAGAACGCTTTGTCACCGCCTCGCTAAGTGATTTCGGAGCAGAACTTTTATGTACCTGCTCTCCCACTGCGCCCTGAAGGGTTTCATAAATTACTTTCGCCTCTTCAACTGTTTTAGATTTTGATATAGCTTCGACAAGTTTATCTTTTTGTCGCCCATTCAACGAGTCGCTATTCAAAGCCTTGTTTGTATAAAGTAACCTAGCATTTTGTAGGTTAACCTCACTTAAAGTTCCTTTTACCCTATCGGTAAATGACTTCATCTCTTGGACGTTACCAGTCATTTTTTCTAATTTTCCTCTAAGGTTTTCATTTTGTTTTTCAGAGACTTGTAGAGCCTCCTTTAATTTATCCATCTCTTCATTACTGCTGTCATCATGAGCAGCAAGAGCCTCGGCCTCAAGTTCTGCTTGGCGAGTCTCAAATTGTGGCTTTTCTAGCCATCCTGTTTTTTCTGGGTGAAAGTCAAGGGTCAGTTTTTCAACAATGTCTTTTAACTGTTCTTCCGATATTTCTATCTCTTCTTCTTCACCCTCGAAAAGGTTTGTTAAGTCTATTTCTTCGTCGATATTCCCAACATCTGAGTCGTTATTGGGGGCTTCTACTGCGATCTCCACTTCTTTTGACATGTCCTCATGAGTGGTTATCTCCTCAGTCATCTCCTCTCCTAGAGCCGACTTCATGTATTGCTCCAATCCATCAAGGTCTAGTTCCATCATTCCATCACCCTGATCTTGGGGATCAGATGGGGCTCCAGTCATCTCTGGGGGTTTTTCGGCAGCATAGTCTACATTGTCTTCAGCACCTTCGTTTAACATGCTATCAACAGTTTGCCTTATTTCTTGTGAATATTTTTCTATTATTGCTGCTTCCGCATTCTTCATTGCGGCTTCTTTTAGCGCAGTAGCGTCTACAATTGCTTGATCTAGCATAGATGACATGTCGTTATCTCCCATATGAATATGTAAAAAAGAATAAATTTCCAGTAATAATTAGTCACAACATCTTTAAAAGATCCAAAAAAACAAACTTTATTCTAAGATATCACAAGGTTAGATTCTTCATCCCAGTATATATTACATTTATCATCTAAAAATGACGATATTGCCTCTAAATAAAAGCCCATTTCTTCAGGGTGCATTTTTTTTAAATTTACTTGATTGATACACCATTGAACAACAGTGTTGATTAGGAAGGCTTTTGAAGCAAACACTACATTACCTTCGATACGATAACTGGGGTCGTTCTCTTCTAAGTATTGAATGATGTCTGCCCTGCTTTTGATTTTCATATTATAAAAGGTGAGGGCAGAGACCCGTAGATCCCTGCCCTCGGTTATCAAAAAGGTTTACTTCTTGAGGATTGCTTTCAATTCTTCGATCTGAACTTGTTGAGCCTTTACAGCCTCTACGAGAACAGAAGTAAGTCTTGAGTAGTCAACACCGTGAATTCCGTCATTACCTACGGATACGGCTTGTGGAATAACACTCTTAACTTCTTGAGCGAGGAAACCGAAGTCTCTCTCTCCAGAGTTTTTCCAAGTGAATTCAACACCGTTAAGGCTCATAACTGCATCAAGAGCGTTGTCCATAGCAGTTACTTCTTCCTTGAGGTTTTCATCGGAATAAGTTACGAAAGCAGTTGCTTTGATCTTACCAGCATCGCCAGCAAGGTTTGCAACTTCGAGAGCGTAACCGTTTGTGCTTGCGCCAAGCTCCAAGATGAGGGCATCGGAAGCGTTTTGGAACTGCAAGTGGTTAGCAGAAGCATCATAGAGCATGTACTCATCAGCATCACCACCGAAGAACTTAGCATCAACACCAGCGCCGTCAGCACCTTGGGTAAAGGTACCGTCAAGCTGCATTGCTCCGTTAGCTTGGATTGCTCCAGCGTTAGAGATGGTTACACCAGTAGATCCGTATCCACCACCGAAAGTAGCAGCATCATCAACTGTAAGACCAGAGTTAAGCTGAAGAGCACCAGCAGAACTAATAGTAGCACCAGTAGAACCATATCCACCACCGAAAGTAGCAGAAGTATCAACTGTAAGGCTAGCGTTAAGTTGAAGGGCACCAGAATCACTGATAGTAGCACCAGTAGATCCGTATCCACCACCGAAAGTAGCTCCACTAGTAACACCGATACCAGCAGCGAATGTTGCGTTTTGACTAGAAACACCCATCACCGCTTGTCCAGCCGCGTTAGCGATTCCACCGCCTTCTCCACCGAGAAGGACAGATCCACCAACAGAAACGTTAGAGGAAGCAGACATTGTTGTTGCAGTCAATCCGTTGCTGAATGCAGCAAGAGCAGATCCGAGCAAGTTTCCGCGAGTCATTTTCTTAGAAGCGTTGCTGTCTTCAGAGTCAATGATAACAGCCAAGTCAGCATCAACAACAGTTGTCTTTGCGCTCAACTCATCAAAGTCTACAGCAAGAACACCAGAAGAAGCAGCAAGACCAGCACCAGCAAGACCAGTTGCAACATCGTCGTTCATCATAGCATCAGTAACTTTAGTAGCACCAATTGATGCTACACCTGCGTTGCTCAAAGTTACGTCACCGCTCATGCTTACAGCAGCAGGATCGCCATTGCTATCACCAAGAATAAACTTAGCAGCAGCCAATCCAGCCATCTTAGCCAAAGTAACTTGATTATCAGCAACGTGTCCAGTTTGGATAGACCCAGATGCGTAGTGCTCTGAATCGAGAGCGCCGAGAGCAATGTGCTCAGAGTTAACCGCATCGTCAGCAATCTTAGCGCCATCAACTGCATCAGCAGCAATGTGAACATTGTCGATTGAACCGTCAACGTATTGGTCAGAGTCAACAGAGTTGGCGCTCATGTGAGCCAAGTCGATTGAGCCATCAACGTATTGATCGGAATCAACAGAATTGACAGCCATCTTTGCAAGAGTGATCTGCGCGTCAGCAATGTGTGCTGTGTCGATTGAACCATCAACGTATTGATCGGAATCAACAGAGTTAACAGCCATCTTTGCAAGAGTGATCTGTGCGTCAGCGATGTGCGCTGTGTCAATTGAGCCGTCAACGTATTGATCGGAATCAACAGAGTTAGCGCTCATGTGAGCAAGATCAACAGCGCCAGCAGCGAGTTCGTCACTGTCAACAGCGTCATCAGCGAGCATAGCGTTGGTGATACCTCCTGCTTTCACGCGGAGAGCATCGGAGTTAAGCTCGATTGAGCTATCATCAACACCAACAGCGAGAACACCAGAAGAAGCAGCGAGACCGTTACCAGCAGCAGCGGTCATAAGGTCAGCAATGCTTTCCTTCTTTGTACTATTATCAGTTGCGTCAACAATAGCAATGCTATCAGCAGCAACGTCAACAGCAGCAGCACCAAGCTCGTTGAGGTCCATTGAGAAAGTAATTGTTTGTCCAGAAGCAGTAGTGTCAAGACCAGTACCTCCAGCAAGTGTTAAAGATTGACTGTTTGAAACAGTTCCAGTTCCGCTGTCGCCAGCGATGTCAAGAACAGAGTCAAGGTCGATAAGGGACGATTCCCCCTCGTTTTGTAAGTAAAGTTTTGAAGAGCCAACAGCACCAGAAGCAAAGAGATAAACTCCTCCTTCAGGGGCAGCGGCATCAGCAGATCCAGAGTTGTTCTGGAATGAGGCAAATTTCCCGTATTGGGATAATGTAATAGAAGCCATAAGAAAAAATCCTCCATAGATTTATTAAATTTTTAGATTATAGTTAAAGAAAAAGCGCCAGAGGGCGCTATAAGCACAAACTTCGTGCTCATATATAAATAGTTTTGAGGATTAGATTTAGGTGAGGTAGTTATGAATATTTTTTTGATTTTGCTCTAATTGTTTAGAAAGACAGCAAAAAACGACGTTAGTTTCCTGTATTAATACCAGAGCCAGACAATACATACATATCCGCAGTTGGTATATGAGTTAACTCAGCGGCGATTTGAAATCCGCTCTGTCCCGATCCGGCACTAGAGATGTACAAGTGGCTGCATTTAACATTCATTACAGTCGGAGAATTCTTGTAAGAGCCACTTATGTAATTATCTGCTGTCCCACTACCGTAGTGATTCAAATCAGGAGGTATGACAATATAGTTATGCTCATTAATAAGGGAAGGTGCTGCTGTGCGGTCATCGAAATGTAACAAAATGGCAGAGGAGCCAGTGTTCACGACCTGAATCGATCTCGTAATGGCACCAAATACTACTTTTTGTTGACTATTAGTTTGAGACCCGTCGCCATTTTGGACAATAGAGCCTGTCAAGTATGGTCGACCTGCGACCTGATATGCTGCCGAATTTCCGATTCCGCTTGTTCTTGGTGAGTATGCCATTTTATTTTCTCCTAGTCTTTATACTTAGCATCGTAATCTCTTTGAAGCTTTTTAATTACCCTATTTCGCTCTTTTTTCTTACGACGACGTTTGTCTGTTGGTTTCTCAAAGTACATGTGCTTTTCTCGCCATTCGTCTTGAATGCCTTCTTTTTTAACCTTCTTAGTAAATCTCTTGATCATTCTCTCAGGAGATTCATTCTTTCTTGGTGTAACTTCAACATGAACTGGTTTAGCTTTCTTTCCCATTTTATACCTATTTTATTAGTTGTTTCCATGCGGCTGATCCGCCTAGCAAGTCCGATATATCAACACCCGGATCATCCGGCTCCACATCTCCCAGAGGCGAGTTCGGAGCTGGATTGCTTGGACTGGCTGCGCCTTTTGAGATTGGCTTCGTGCCCTCAAAGACATCCACTCCTCCGTAAGCAGTTTTTCCAATCGCATCAAGCATTTTTCTCTTTGTTTCTTGGAGTTTTCTTACTTGATCTTGTTGCTTTGCTTTTCTGAAATTATTTTTACTTGTATTTTCTTCGCTCTTATCCGGGGTGGCTACTGTTACCCTTTCAGTGATTACAGTGTTACCTATTCCCTTAACAACCTCGGAAACTATAGTTGACAAAAAGCCCTCTGTTAAGAGGACCTCTTTTACACTTTCTTTAATAAGTTGTTTAAATTCTTCTTTTTTCATAAATCTAGCTCAATATATCCTTAATTAATCGATTTAATTTATCAGCCCTTGTAAATACATTACTATCTTTATTCTCTTTCATCATGAAGGCCCCGGCTGTTGATGGCTCAGATACCATATCAAAGCATATTAACTGAAAGTCTTCATTAACGATGGAGCCATTTGGTCCCTCTTGTAGTGTTCCTGTGCCCCTAGAAGAGATACCAATTTTACAACCGCCCTCAACTAATGCCCTCAAGATTTGACCAGAAGGAGTATTGAGAACTTGTATCTTCCCATATACATCGTTGCCTTCCATCCAGACTGCTGTCATCTTATGTGAAACATTGGCTAGCTCGACAATATTAGACTCTGGGTGGTCTAATTCTCCAAGTGCCCTGTTTTCTTTTACTAATTTTTCATACAGACCAATCTCTCTTTTAAGGACACCCTCTGTATATATTCTTCCGTTACCATTTGGTACGCCACATCTCTGAATTACTCCAGATAAAATCATACCGCCATCTGATACGAATCTTTTTTCAGACTCAGTGAGCAAATCTTGGCATATGCCACCGTCACAAAGTTCATAGTATTCTCTAATTACCATTTTTTCAGTCATAATTAAATCCTTTGACGGGCATTACCCGTGCGATCTAGGAGCCCTTACAGCATCTTCTCACTGGTTGTAACATCCACTTTTCCATCACCTTTACTCCTCTACTCATGAATATGATTAATTTTAATTCCACCATCACCAATTACTGTATTTAAGGTATATGATGTAGCGGAAGCTATACAACTTAAAATCAACAAATTAGCGATATTATACTCAAAATTAAATAGTTCTGTTAAGTCATTTATGCCGAACAAAAATGCACCGACCCAAAAACCCGTACACATTGGGCAATGAATTAGTGCTCCAAGCCAATTAGATTTTTCCATAATCCAATCTCTTTGGTTTTCAAAAATTGTTCCGTAAACTAAGATTTGGGTCATGCCCCAAGAGGCGAGAACAAAGTATATAAGATCCACTATTCGTACCTATAGATCCCTGCCAAGCCATATGAATAGCCGGGGTAATAAGGTTGTTGTGTCCCCTTTGTTGTTTCTTGTGGCACTTCTCCAAGTTCCGTAGAGTCTTCTGAAGATGGGTCGAGCAAGTTTTCTTCTCTCTCCATTTCCGCCTTTGTTATAGCTTCCATATATTCGGTCTCATTCTTAATAAATCCAGATATGTTGTATAACACAATCTCTGTAAGATTTTGTATGTCTTTATTGTCTGGGTATTCAGCCGCTAGTGCTCCAAAGACATTTGTGCCCCTTACAGTTTCTGGTTGTACTACCCCGTTCTCCACAAGGTAATTAAAAAACCTATTTTGAGCATTATAAATGATATCGCTAAAATTTCCCCTGCTGTATGCGACAATCTTTCTCTCCTCAGTCTTAACAACTATAGCAATATCTTTATGGTTATAAATCATCAGGTGACCAGCTAGTGATTTTTTCATATCAAGGTCGTCAATATATTCTGTAATATACTCCGGTGTTGGAGGATAATTTTTAACTTGTACTTTTATCATTTGATTTTAATTCCTCAACTAATTGTTGAATCTTGAGTATTTTTGTAAAATCAGAATCGACTAATTCTCTATCTTTCATACCCTGTAGAAGACTGTGTATCTCTGTCCTATCCTCTGGGAAAACCTCCATATCAATTGATTCGTCCAGTTCCCTTTTCAGTCTTGATATCTCGTCATCCAGATATATTTTCATTTCAATGCCGTTATCATTCACAGATCCCGTATATGCCTTTAACATTTGTTTTTGGTTTTCGTTCAAATTAGAATATGAATTGTTAAATTTTTCAACAAATGTTTTGTAAACAATGTTATCTATGTGTTTCATACTTTTCGATTCTTCCATGTCGCCAGTCGCAACCATGGAATCAACAATGCTTTCTTCTAAAAGAACCCTTTTTTTGGCTTCAATTTTTGGATTATTAAATATTTGATGTAGAGTTGCCAAATCTTTGTAGTTAGGAACAAAATTAGAGTAAATATCACTAGACAACTCTTTATTAATTCTAGATATCAAAGCGCTCTGCTCATTAAACAGCCTTTTGTTGTCCAGTGCGCTTCTTTCAAGTCTAGATTCTACAATTATCTTTTCTGCCAATCTTCTTTCTTCAACTTGTGTATTTACTATATTTTCATACAACTTGTAATCTCTATACAGTGTTGTTCCCGGTTTAAAAAAATCTTTAAATATTGAAATAATAGTATTTTTTCGAACGTTATCTTTTTTTATACTAGCTTTGGTCAACTCTCTAACCAAAGCTTCGTAAAGAAAAGCGGTATTTCTTTTCTTATTATGTTTAATCTTGCTTGACATCTTTTTTGTTCTCCAACTCTGTAATCAAACTTTTAATTTCGTTATTGTGATCAAGAATTTGTTGTTCTTGTATATCATAATTAGGTTCTTGGTCTTCAGAAACCCCTCTAGACAGTCTTTTCATGTCATTAAAACCCTTTGGAACGCCCGTGATTCCCCTCATTCCGCCCATCGATTTCATAGATCTTTGTACGGCTCTTTTACCAGATAAATCATTTCTTGGCTCATATATCTTGCCCTTTGAATTGCTCGTGGTAGTGTATGTCTTACCTCCGCGACCTTTGAATTCTGCTTTTTTCACATCGTCGTCACGATTTCCCGGTACAGCCAATAAGTTTCCTTCGGGCTCCTCTGGGGTTTCTGTCTCTGTCTCTACCTCTTCAGCACCGGCATCAAGGTCTCCACCCATATCTTCAGTGTCACCCAAACCGCCCAGAGACCCCAAGCCTCCGCCAGTCATAGCTGCTGCTTCTCCGCCTTCACCATCAAGAAGATCAAATTCTGCTTGCATCAGTTTATCATATGCTAATTCTCTTTGGTTTCTCAAATATTCTGATTCTGATATATTAAACAGATTTGTAGCTACCCATCTCTTGCTAAAGAATCCATCAGTTGCTGCGCTAGCAACATCGAACTTAGTTCTCCACTGCTCCAATTCTTGTAGCTCTGCTATTTTTGATGGATTATTCAAGGACATTTTAAAAGATATCAAATCGTTGCCCCTGTATCCAAGAGTGTAAAGATGAATTATACCAATCTTTTCTAATTCAGTTATAACAGCTCTTTGTAGCCGCTGGATTGTTCTTGCGAATCGGATATCCTTTTGAGCAAGTGTTGTTTGGTCTTCGCTTGCCCCTTCTCCTCTGAACAAATACGACTGTGGCACCTTAAGTGCGGAAAACAACTTATCTTTTAGGTATTTAACATCGTCGATGTCGCCCGTGTAAGTTCCTCCGGGCAGACTTTCTATTTTTGTAGATTGTTGTGCGCCCCTGACTGGTATAAAGTAATCTTCGTCTACAGACATTGGGTTATAGCGAAGGTCGACACGACCAGTGTTTGCGTCAACAACTTGATTTCTCTTCATTTGAGTTACAACTTTTTGCATGTATTGCTCTACTTCATTCGGATTAACACCGCCAACATCTACATAAAAAACTCGACGCTCAGGAGATCTTACAATCCTGTATGACATCATTGCATCCTCTAGAAGTGTTAGTTGCCTGAATATCCTTCTGGCGGGGTCAAGGATTGAGGTGCCATATGGCGCGTACTTATCATTACCCAGTATTCTAAAGTGCGCTACTTGCCAGTTTTCGAATGTCATTCCTGCTGAATTCCATTGGTATTGGATATAATTTGGATTTGTCTTATCTTCACCCTCCAGCCTCTCAACCTCTCTAGTTGGAAGACCTATCGCATTGATAACCCCTTGCTCCTCCTCTATATCAAGATATAGCAGGAAATCTCCAAACTTACACATGGTCCTACACCAACTAAAAAGATTATGCTCGATATTTAAAACGTTGTGATATAGGGAATTTAGAATAAGTTTTATTTCTTCATTTGGGCAGTGGATCTTTAATAGCGGATGAAGGTGTGAAGAAGTCGTCATTTCATCAGCATATATATCCAAAGCAGAAGCAATAATCGGCTCATACTCCATTTGATCAAAGTCAATATATCTTTGACTTCTTGACACATTTGCCAAGGCAGCACTAGTTAAATTGGAAAAAGGATTGTATGTTGTCTTTTTAAACTGCTGCCCACTAGCTGATTTGAAGTCCGATGAAAACTTGTCCGCATCAGTTCTTGAGTTTCTCACTACCACTTGGGCATCATAATTGACAAGTGGCCCCGAAAGCAACCTTGTCAGTCTCCTGAATAAAGGAGAAGCTTCATTTCTGGGGTTTCTATTTCTGTCAGCCATTTTTTATCCTTTTAATATCCAACTATATTGTTGTTGCTCTCTAATCTTATCATTTTTTGATATCGGTTTATAGCCTATTTGTCCGGGTATTGATGTATTTATCTCTGTTTTTACCTTCGTCATAGCACCCAAAAACGCCTTTGTATATTCTACATCTCTCTGGTTCACTTCAAGTGCAGTATCCCTGACCCAACAACCTATAGCAAAAGCCATCACCAAGTCATCGTTGTACATACGCATAGCTTGGGGTCGACCATTGTGCCAAACAAATGTCTCTAACTCACTAAATAGTCTAGCAGAATATATTGTAACTAGTTTATTTCTAATGAATTCTTCCATTTTCGCCACGACAAGAGGTCTGGTCTTAGAGGTCATGGAAAAGCCAGCAACGGCGTTGCTCATATTTTCACCCTGATACTGCTCAATATATTCATGCGTTGACTTTATCGAATAATACAAGTTTGGATATGCCATATCTCTTAGCTTATCCAATACAGCATATCCTACGGAGTTATTTTCAATGACCATTAGGCAGTTACCATATTCACGACCAACGTCGTTTAACATGTTAGCAAAGAGGTCCGGGGTTATCTTTGATTTGTATTCTGCGACAATCTCCATTGTTTCTAGTTTAAAGATATGAAAAACAGAAAAGTCTTTGTCATCTCCCCTAGAAACGTCTGCTACCAGAAGATACTTGCATTCAGGATTAAATTTTTCCCATATCCAAAAATTTCTATCAAACCCAGTTCTATATTCTGGATCTGCTAAGTTATCTTTAATCAACGCCATGTCATCGGCATGAATAACGGTCTCTCCAGACATATTGAAATTACATTCATACTCTTGCGCGATTTGCCTCCGGGACATATTTTTGGTTTCTTCTGAAAACCACTCCTCATCCCTATCTGGGTGTACATCCCATGGTAGATTAGTGTAGTGAAAATCGTTATTTCTCAATTCTGCGTCGATATAGGTTTGATGAAACCAGTTTCCCACACCATTTGGGGTAGATAGAGCGATACAACGACCACCTGTTGACAGAGTAGGGTAGAGACCCGTCCATAGTTCATCAAGCCCTTCTACGTGCGCTGCCTCATCTACAACGAGGAGAGAAAGAGCTTCTGAACGACCTGCATCTCCTGAAGTCGTAGATGCCTTGATCTGGGATCCATTATTCAACTCGAAAGATGTTCTGTTGTCTATTTCAATACTAGCGATCTGCATCCATTCTGGCAAATTCTTCATGATTGCCTTTACTTTCTTCACTAGGTTTGCGGCCGTTTGAAACTTTGTAGCCATGACAAGAATGTTCTTATCTTTGTGGAAGAGCATCATCCAAGCAACATAGCCAGCAGTAATTGTAGATATACCTAGTTGTCTCGCCTTCAAAATAATATTGAAACGATAATCATTGAAGTCTTCCAGCAATTGATCTTGAAAGTCGTAAGTTTTAAATGGTATTTGACCCTTAATTGGGTGTGAGATTTTGGTATAGTTATTTATAAAGTAAGATGGATTTTTACCAGACTTGACAATCTCTTTGAGTTTTTCTTTCTTTGTTAATTGATATGACATGCGCCTTCACTATCTTGAAGCCTTAATCCAGTTCTTAATACTCTCTTCTAGTCTCTGTTGTGGTGGGAGTGTTTCTTCTTCTCCAAGACCGGGAACACCGCCGAGCTTATAGATGGTGGATGTCTGATACCAAGTTCTAATGTTCGACATCTTTTGTACAAGAATATCTGTCTCCCCCTCTTGGACTAAAGATAGGTTTTTTCCTGCGGATGTCTTGTATTCCTTTTTTAAAAAGGATACGATATCAGCTATTTTCTGCTCAACCTTGGATTCGAACTTGGGGTCTGCCACACTCTTTATATTACACTCCGATGAGTAGCTTAAAACCATTTTGTTCCCTTGGAATCTTACTTTAAAGCCATCGACAAGCCTACTATCAGTCACAGTATTGTCAACCTCTCTTCTGAGACCGATTTTGACTGGGTTTCCCTCTTCATCAAGTGCTCCATCGTATCCCTTAGTAGACACGATATTTTGAATTGTCTGTACAACATCTAAAACGCTAGCCATTATCTTTCCCCTTATAAAAGTTTCCTAGAAACTCTACTCTTTGGTCTATGTTTGCCCATCTCTCTTCCCTACCTTCGACAAATTGCATATAACATTTCCAACAACAGTCGTGCTTGTTCATGTATAGATCGTCTTTTAAATTAAAAGAATACTCAAAGCAAGCAGGACAAACACGATCTTCGTCTTTAGTAAGTAGTTTTTTTGATACGAAAAAACCATCTTTATTAATCTTTTCAGCACTTTCCCTTTGTTTGGTATCTTTTTTGTGCCTTTGCTTTATCTGATTAAGATAATCTAGTTCTTTTTCTTTAGTCCAATTGGACCTTGGGTGCTGAACTGACTCTGTGCCATACTGATCTGCTATGGCTTTCTCAAGTTTTGCGATATAATTTAAATCTTTCCTACTCATGTCACACTATTATACACCTAGTTTTCCTATTCTTTCACTTAAAAGATCAATTTTATTTTGCTGCTGTTTTACCGCCTCAACCAAAAATGAAATAATTTTAGTATAATCCATGGTATTCGCATACTCTGGATCTTGTGACCATTCAACAATTTCTGGAATTACTTTACCAACCTCTTCAGCAATAAATCCGTAATCCTTTTTCCCCGTGTCTTTCCAACTATATGATACACCTTGTAGCTTGTTAATTGTGTCAAGAGCGGAATTAAGAGGCTCAACATCCTCCTTGAATCGTATGGAAGAATAGGAAAGGAAAGCATTTGCCTTAATTTGTCCGTCTGGACGGCTGCTATCTGGTAATGTTATTGCGTGAGTTGCGGAGCAATCCCCCACCGCCAAATAATTAGCCACATGAACGCAAGAGCCCGACAAGACGAGCCCCCTGTGTTCCGAACCGGAGATTATCAAAGCCCCGTGACCACCGTCTTCGTAATATATCTTTGCCTCGTTGTTTGGTCCGAAGTTAAAAGCTGATTGGTCTCCTGTGGATACAAACTGTAGTTCACCGCCGATCTTAAGTGGAGAGGCTCCCTCTAAAGTTCCGGCTATTTGGATTGTTGAGCCGGATAAGACGATACCATTTGATGAGCCAGATATAACTAGAAAATCGTCTTGATTTTCATTGTATTCTATATGAGCATCACTGTTGGTACCAAATTTTATTTTAGTATCGTCGGCAACTTTCATATCAGTACCGTCAAAAGTAAAGGTGGATATGCCTGCGAAGGAGCCTCCGTTATTGTATTGTAAATGGGTGCTAGAGCCGCCCGGACTTGTTGTGACGCCCTCTGCGTCTGTAGAATTAGCTTTAATTATAGAAACTAGCTTTCCATGGGTGTACTTACCTATCGCCATTAGTTAGTAATCCCCGCAGCAACCACAAAGACACCTACCGTCAAAACCACGCCGCCAATAACGCCGCCGACAAACCACCAGTGGGTATAATCGTTTGGTCTCCTAAGTGCCAGTTCTTGTAATCGCTTGTTCTCCTCGTCTTTTATGCTGAGAAGACTTGTATATTTGTCTGTTGCCGAGTTTAGTTTGATCTCACTGATTTTGAGATCTAGTTCTAACTTGGCTTTTAATATTTCTATCTCTCTATCC
>UEXM01000757.1_pt1 | contig 31840 bp, 40 predicted proteins | sample 1796661 | NCBI WGS metagenome assembly UEXM01 (sample SAMEA4772469, study PRJEB27181) | metagenome
TGGCATAATATTCACGCAAAGCGGAAACGCATTGCAAAAGGCAGTGGCGAGAAAATGAGAAGGCCCGGAGAAGATGGCGCACCTACGGCCAAAGCTCTCCGGGCAAGTCAGACATCTCGGCGGGAGAAAAACGCCAAGGGTCTTATGTCATAGCAATTGAAGCGCACGACTACGTGCCGCAGCTCTGCGCACCCAACCTCTGTTTTCAATTTCAGTAATAATTCTCTGCACTGAGGCGGGAGAGCTGCGCGAAACAATGATCTGATTTTCTTGTATCTTGCCCGCCATGATTTCACGCACACTGGGAAACACCCCATATGTTTGATTATACATAACAATAAAGTCGTAGACTTCGCGCTGTTTCGGCGTCAGGCCTATCTTATTATCAACCATTGTTCTCAGCCCCTTTTGCCACGCTCAAATGCTTATTGTACTGCAATCGCTTGGCATACATTTCAGCGCAAAGATCGTCAGGCAGAGCATCAATTGCCGAGATGTTCGCTTGTTCCAGCTCCTTTAATTTGGTACGACGAACTGTCGGAAGCGCCCCTTCGTATTGAGCTATGCGCAGCATCTCATCATTGTACTGAGAGCAAAAGTCATCGACGCCCTTGGTGCGCTTTTCTACATTGATCTGTCCATCATCGTCACACATGGTGAGCAAAAAGATGGGGGCTTCCGACACGACTTCTTTAGGCTTTGACAGATCTTCTAGCGTAGGCGCTGTAACCGCCTCTGCGGTAGGTGTAATGTCTTTTACATCCTCCTCATCCCGAAGCTCTTCATAGACACTCATGCCAGCCAACACGTCAGGGAACCCATCACGCAATGCGTTGCCCCGGGCGCGGTGTTGCAGCATTCTCTCTGGGTATGACTTCCACGGCCCTGCCTTGCCCCACAAGCCTGCCTGCTTTGCTTGGCTTACAGAGAATGTGCGTGTGATCTCTTCCATCTCACCGCCGTGCTTACGCTTCACTGTACAGACTGCCGTTCTATCGTCGCCCTCACCCTCAATATATTCGTTGACGCCAACACAGCGGCTGTCAGCTCGCACCATAGCAAGCAAGGCGTCACCGTACACACTCGGCCTACCATTTATAACACTGATATTCTGGAGCGCTTGTAGAGGCTGTAAGCCTAGCTCCATACCCCACTGCACTGCCACTAGAACATTGGCTGGCTTGCCTTGAAAATGACTAGGAACCATTGCAGACTTCGCCAGTATTTCTGAGAACTGAATTGCCTCTTGCATTGACTGGGGCTGCAAGGTTTGCCGCGTTGTAATATTCGCCATTATCCTACCTCTTTAATTGAAAAGCTTGTGGACGGGGCAAACTCACCCGTGCCAACCATCCGCTTTTTCTCTTTTAATTTTTGCTCTGATTTAATGACAAAATTTTCAATCTTGCCGTGTTCAACTTCAAGGCCATCCATTGCCTGCACAATCGCCCGCTTGGCCTCATCCCTAGTAGCAGCCCAGAGACGAGCCTCGGCCCCGGCTTTAAGATAATCATCACACAAAGATTTTAGCAGCGTAGTCACGCCTTCATCGTATGTAGATATATCGACAGGCCCAGCCTCATTAGTCGTGATCGGCGCATACTCACCATCCGATTCCACGAGCTGCCAAAACTCGGCGTAGGCTTCAATCATCCTATCGATCAGGTGCTGGTTATACGTGACCGGGTAGTAGTGCATCTTACCCCGCTGGCACATGCAGGCGATCACTCCCCAAGGTGAATGTGTGCAAAGCATCTGGTGCAACACTTGTATTACCCACTCAGGCTTGGGTTTGTCTTCGTGATAAAAGTCAGTTTTGATTTCACAGATGCCTTTGTTCTGCAAAACCACTTCGCTGCCATCAGGCTCAGTCAGAACAAGCGGTGCGCTAAGTGTAAGCAAGCGATCAACTGATGAGGCTATCCCCAGATCCTCGCGTTTAAATGCGATCTCTGGCTCTTCCATCTCAACGTGGGCATCAGTCATTGCTTTGAAATCCTCAGTTGCCCATTCAGCAACCGCTGGCTCTAGGTGCGTACCCCGGCGCAGTGCGCGTTTGTTTTGGATTTCATCAACAGTCTCAACCCCTGCCCGGGCAAGCTTGTGCTTGCGCAAGATCTCATCTCGGGATTGAAAGGCTGTTTTGAAAAGGACAATTGCCCCGGCTTCACTGCTACCGATTTCGTAGCCCGTTTTAGTAAGCTTGGGCATTAGCGTACACCAGCATATGATTGCCAGCACCCATCGTCCAAAGCGCATCCCAACCATAAGCCCGCAAAGAGCAAACCAAACCAAGCTGCGATGGTGACAAACTCGCCTAAAAACAGTATGACCTGTTTAAACTGTACTGCCTGCCCTAACTCTTTTGCATCACCTAAGTTACTGTTTGCACTAAGATAATATATATTATGCGCATCCGATTTGCACGCTTCACTATAACCTTCTGTTTTCATTTTATCTTCCTTCTTTTTTGCTTTTGCACTCTTACAAAACACTAATAAACATTTACCAGTACTGCCCTTTAGTAGTCTAACGCTTACCATAGAAGCTGGTTTTAAGGCGATGGCGTGGGCTTTTTTGTTGTTGTTCTGCGCCCCGCAGATCTTCCCGAGCATTTAATTCAGCATATCCGCTGTGATCTTCTAAGCCACGGTCACCATAAATAAGAAGCTCTGAACCTCTAGAGCGTGGATCTTTCGGCAGCATATTTTTGAAGCGGATATTTAAAGCAACGAAAGCGTCTTGCGCGTATCGGCACTTCTCAGCATGTCTCAAACTGTTAGAATTATTAATTCGTTTCAGCTCTTCTGTCAGCTCTTCCAGTTCAGTAATAGATTTACGCAAGTGATCAATGTGCCACATTGGAATATCTAAACGCCGCTTGAAGCGCATGTTTGACCACCGCATCATTTTGACTGTTTCGTTATCCTGTTGTCTGCGCATTATTCGCCTCCTGTTTACCAAATGTATGGATTAATCAAGTGTCTGTCTATGCAACTCGGGTTGACGCCGTTTTAGCATTCCTAAAAAATGCTCGGCGTCATGCACGGCAGTCTTTTGGAAGAGGTCTGAGCTGTAATCGGCGTATTCTTCAACTGCGATGCAAAGCTCATCAGAAGCTTTATATTTATAACTCTTCCCATGAACTTTCTGCCAAACAATCCAGCCCTCTTTGCAGCAATCGTCTGTAAACCTACAAATAGTTTGACGGCTAATGTCTAGCTCTTGGCTAATCTCTGTAATCGTGTAACTCTGATTTACACGCGCCGCGACATACATCAGGCGGGAAAATGCTGCTTTCTCTGGCGTACTTTGAAAATACGCAGTCATTTTACACGCGTCGCGCCAGCTTTTGCGCTCCTTGTACATTTCCAATTCAGTCTTCGTCAGCTCTAAGGCAAAGTTACGCACTGCAAGCTGTCGCACTTCGTCAAAACAGATATGTGGTTTATTGTTCTGCATGTTCATTTTATTGCTCCTTCATGCGAAGCGCATAGTTGCGCACTGTTGACGCGTGCCACTCTGTATTCTTAGAAAGATCTGGATTGCGGCGGCGGCTCGGTGGTTGCACTCCCATTTTATTCAGCTCCCGGGCAACGCCACGATAAGACAGGCCACGATCTAGAAGGTTAGAGATAATCGGCCAAACATCACTGGCCCGCTCATTTGCTGCGCGAACCTTAGCCTCATCACCTAGCTTCTGCGCCTTTTGTAAAGCATCCCCTGCCCCCAAAGACTTGATTGTTTTGCCTGCCTTGGTCTTGTAGCTACCCTTCTCTTTTATAACTTCATTGATGCGGGCCAATGACGCTTTGGTGCGCTGCGAGATCTGTACGCGCTCCATTTCTGCCACGGCTGACAGGAGGCCTATTGTAGTGTGATCAAGGTTAGGATTGTCAACCACCACCAATTTTACCTTCCCGGTGCGCACTTCTTGCTCCAAGAAACGTAAGGTTTCCCATGTACGGCGGGACATACGGCTGACCGAGTAGATCACCATCGTGGCCCCGGTCTTGCGGCAATAGTCGAGGCATTCATGCAGCGTGGTACGCTGGTGCCAGTCGGTGGTAGAACTGACGCCCTCCTCCCGATACCAGTTAACCTCATGGTCACCGCCATTGAGGTAAGCTTTGATAGCGTGTTCTTGGTTTGCCACGTCTTGCTTGTCGGTTGAGACGCGCACGTAGCAGGCGAACTTGCCGCTATGCGCTGCGCCGTGATCTGGTCTGGTTACGTGTAGCATTATGCAAATCCCCCATAATCACAAATCTTTTCATCCATAAACTGGTGACCACAGGCAATGAATGTTGACTTGTACCAGTCGCGGAAAGTTTCATCGTCAATCTTAACTTCAGAGAAATAATTGCGCAGAGACTTTTCATCGTCTGCGCTAAGTTCAATTGTCGTTTCTATTTTGATTTTCATTTGGTTTCTCCATCTATCCAAGACTTGCATTCAGCTTCAGTAGCAAATGACGCAACCATCAAGGGAACGGTGCCAAGGCTCCAATCCTCAAATTTATTAGGATTTATAATCTGCCATATTACACCAGCAGCATCATAACTCTTATGCAAAAAGTTCCCATGCAGGGCTTCAAGTTTATAACCTTTGTAAGTCATTTCTTCCTCCAATTTGTTCGTAAACTGTTCGTCTATACACCTGATATAATATTTATATATGGTTGTGCAAGTACTAATAGACTCTTTTGGAGAAATGTAATGTCAGACAAGGTTTCAAGCATGTACTGTCGGATCGATTCTGATCTGCACGAGGCCATAAAACTAGAGGCCGAAAGGCAGCGTATGAGCAAAGAAGTCTACGTTGAACACGTACTAGCCAAAGAGCTGGGCATCGTGATCGATCGTGATCTTTATAAGCTCACAAGAGCGGCGCGTTCAGTTGCCTAGTAAGTACAAAAACAAAAAGGTGCAGTTGGATGGACACAAGTTCGACAGCGAAGCAGAAGCCAAGCACTACTGGTTCACACTCAAGCCCCGGCTGGACGCCAATGAAATCACGAACCTTCAGTTCCAGCCGCAGTTTCTGGTCACAATCAAGGGAAGAAAAATATGCACGTACAAAGCAGACTTCAGCTACTTCGACAGCCAAGCCAAAGGCCCGGATGGACAATGCGGAGCGCTGATCGTGGAGGACGTGAAGGGCTACAAAACAGATGTGTATCGCCTCAAGAAAAAGATGGTGGAAGCAGCCTTCCCGGGTACGTTAATCTCAGAGATTTCCGCTGCAAAATATCGTGTAAAGAAATACTCACTGTAGTTGCCCACCGATCAGGATTAACCGTAGACGATCTGCGCGGGCCAGTGCGAGCAAAAGGTGTAGCAGTGTGGCGTCAAATAGCACACGCACTGTGCCGCGATCTTACTAGCCATTCGTTTTTGCAAATTGGCAGCGCAGTTAACCGCGATCATACCACCCTGCTCAACTCTCTCAAACGCGTAGAACACTACAGACAGAGTGATCCACAAATCGCTGCAATCTACGAAGAGTTGCGCAGTCAGATACAGAGTTCCCTCAAATGAACTGCCCCAATTGTGATGCACATAATACAGTATGCCTGCGACAGCTCGGTAAAATACGCAACGGCGTCCTCTACCATCACCGCACCCGGCGCTGCGCAGAGTGCCATAAAGCATTTGAAACCGTCGAAGTCGTAGTGGCTCCTGACGATGGAAGCCCCGTAAAGTTTAAAAGCGTGAGAGCAAACGCATGAGCAACATGTACAACTACCAAACCAACCGTCCGATATATGAGCGGCCAATGGATCTCGCAAACGAGCGCAGCCTAGCACAAATAGCATCAACAAACTGGCGGTGCAGCATGTCAAAGCTCAAGGCCAAATCATCCTTCGACTACGCAGCTCTGCGCGATCAAAAGGTGGCAGCATTCGTTGAAATGAAAGTGCGCACCAACCCGGCAAACAAATACCCCAGCTACATGATCAGCATCACCAAGATCATTAAAGCACAGCAAGTATTCCAAGCGCTGGATATCCCCGTGTTCCTACTGGTCAAGTGGACAGACAGCATAGGCTTCACCGCGCTGCACAAAGTAAACGCCACCGTACAAATCGGCGGGCGCAAAGACCGTAAAGATCCGCAAGATATAGAGCCCGTAGCACTGATCCCAATCAATCAGTTTGTCATGCTCAAAGAAAGCCAAGCAGCATGAGTATGCATAGCCTCAAGTCCAAGCGCCGGCATCCCGATGCAGACCGACAAACCTACACAGTCGCGCATATTACTTTCGAGCTGTGTAACCGCCGGGAAAACGGCCAGACATTCGCACTCATTGCAGGCGATGCCGTCCACGCAAAAGATCGGCGCCCGCTCTTCACCGGGCATGTCAAAGCAGGAATGGCCGACGAGCTGCGCGCACTAGCAGATGCAGTAGAACAGATGGAGCCCCACACATGAGGTACATCGAATGCCCCGAGTGCCAAGGCAAAGGCGAGTACGAAGAAGACAAACCAATCGTCTGCTATATCAATGGCGGCTACATCGAAACGCAAATCATAGACTGCGGAAGGTGCGACACCGAAGGCGTCATAGAAGATCCAGACTTCAATGAAGATGAAATCGACTTCTAATGCGCAAGACAGACCTAACACCAGATCCCATACGTGACGCACCCAAAGGCCACGGCGATGGACAAGCCCCCGGCCCCACAGCCGTTATCCCCGGCAGAGCTATCATGGACAACCGATTCAATCGATACCCCAAAGCTCTCAAAGTCCTCGCATACTGTTGCGGCCACGCCAAGCAATGGACAGCCGTCTTCTGGGTAAACCAAAAAACAATGGCCGCCGATATGCAATCCTCACAGCAAGCTGTCTCAGAACACATGATGCGCCTCGTAGAATGGGGTTACATCGAAAAGATCAAACGTGAAGACAACCGCAGACGATGGGGCAAACAAGGCGCAGTCTGGCGCGTCATCTTTGACCCCACCAAAACATACAGCGCTATACTCAAAATGACACCACCCGCAGACGCCAAGTCTCCAGAAGAAGAAGCCAAAGAAGCAGACACAATGATGCAACTCGCAGCTAGAGGAGCCAAAGGTCACCTCTCTAAGCCCAAAAAACAGCCTGTGGATAAGTCGCCTTTGCCTGTGGATAAGTCCAAATCTTCACAAGCCCCAGCTTGTATCAACAGCCCACTCGCCTTAAAAGTGTACAAGCCCCAGCTTGTAAAGGTTCACAAGCCCCAGCTTGTAAGTAAGCACCATAATAGAACTATAGAAGAAAAGGATAATGATGAAGATTGTAGAAAGATATGTAACCACCTCTCACAAGCGATCACAGAACGCTATGGCCGAGGCTGGGTCTACGATCAGAGGCAGATGGGTTTGGCGGGTGAGCTGATCGTGCTGGGCTACACCCCGGATAGTTTCAATACAGATATGAGATCAGTATTAGACTGGATGGTGAAGAACAATAAGCAGCCACCACAGTCATTGCAGTACTTCATCAAGCGCAAAGAGAGTAAGCGCCAGACGAAAGACAAGCCAGAAGAAGACCCCCTAGCTCTACTGGCGAAGACAACCCGGGGGCTTAGAATGTGATGCGTGTACAAAAACAAAACGTTCGGATAGTATGTGGTCAGGCATGGAGAAATATACGTGACCCCACCTTATCCCCCCCCGGCCCCGCTATACACGTATGGGGATCACTCAAAAATTTTCTGGCAAAAAACATTAGGAGGAAATGATGTCGGTAAACAAGGTAATTTTGGTAGGCAATCTTGGCAAGGATGTTGAGGTTAGGACTTTTGGCAATGGCGGGCGAGTTTGTTCGTTTCGTTTAGCTACGAGTGAGAGTTGGAAGGACAAGGTCACTGGTGAGCGCAAGGAGAAGACTGAGTGGCATAGCGTTAGTATTTTCAGCGAGGGATTGGTTAAGGTTGCTGAGAGTTATTTGCGCAAGGGCAGCAAGGTGTATTTGCAGGGATCGTTGGAGACGCGGAAATATCAGGACAGTTCTGGAGTTGAGAAGTGGTCTACTGAGGTTGTTCTACGCAATTTTGGCAGTGAGCTGGTATTATTGGACGCTCGGTCTAGCGGGGATAGCGTCTCAGCGGGGCTGGGAGGTGCCTCTGAGGCTCTAAACGCCCCTTCTGGCGGTGCGAGTAGCTGGGGCAACCCTAACGGCACTCCTGCGGCACGGGAGCTAGATGATGTCATCCCGTTCTAAGAAGGGTGAGAAGATGACTTCGCAGAGTGTGCCTAAGTCGGCGCGCTTTGCGATGGGTGAGATTAATCGTCGGATACGCGGTTCTAAGATGATTTATGAGAACCGTGATGAGTTGGCGGCTGAATTGTTGAGTTTGGGCAGTTCATCGATAACTGACATTGTTGAGTTTTCTCAGGATGGCGTGAGGTTGCGTGACATTGATGAGATTGATGATGCGGCGTTGCGTGCGGTGAAGCGTGTGCGAGTTACGCCGGGTCAGCATGGCAATACTGTTGATGTTGAGATGATCGATAAGGTTCGTATTTTGCAGATGTTGGCGAAGTCTGCGGGATTGATGGATGGCGAGAAGGAGGTTGATAAGCCTTCTGTGGTGAGCATTGAGATGGTGATGCCGGGGGAGGATAAGAAGGATGAGTAAAACTTGTTTATTTTGCGCTTGGTGGTGTTGCACAGTTGAAGACACAAAAAACAAATTCGGAAAACTTGTATCTTATGGCGAGTGCAGACGCTACCCGCCTACTCGTTTTGTCTTGGGGGCAGAGCGCAGTGGCTGGTCTATAATGACAGATAATAATGATTGGTGCGGTGAATTTAAAGTTTGTCCTGAGTGGAGAGAGGATCAAGAAGGATGAGTGAGCAACAGATTTTAAAGGTTTGGCGTTTGCAGCAAATGGGTAAAGCATTGTCAAAAACAGATGATGCAGCATTGCAGCGAGATATTGTTGAGCAAATGCAACTAGAATTTAAACCAGTAATCGGTCAACCGCTTCAAGAACTTCTCGCAAAGAAGTTAGATTGATGGCTCAAGATAGTAAACAAAACATGAAGTTAGACTTCAGTAGCAGCCCGATGGTTGCGAAGTTTTTTCGCAGCAAGGGGTTTGTGCGGGGAATCATGGGGCCGGTTGGATCTGGCAAGTCGTATGCGTGTTGCGCGGAGATATGGCGGCGAGCTGTGGAGCAACGGCCTAGCCCGCGTGATGGTGTTAAGTACAGCCGTTTTGCGATTGTGCGAAATACCAATCCTATGCTGCGCACGACGACTTTGAAGACTTGGCTGGAATTGATGCCCGAGCATGTGTGGGGGGCGGTAAAGTATTCGCCGCCTATTACGCATCATGTGAAGTTGCCTCCTCGGGATGGGGCGAGTGGTATTGATATGGAGGTTATTTTCCTCGCCCTTGATGACCCTAAAGACGTTCGCAAGCTTTTGAGTTTGGAGCTGACGGGTGCTTGGGTAAATGAGTGCCGGGAGCTTCCCAAGGCGGTGATTGATGGCTTGACGCATAGGGTTGGTCGTTTTCCAACGAAGGCTGATGGCGGGCCTACGTGGCATGGGGTTATTATGGATACGAACCCGATGGATGACGATCACTGGTATTATCGGGTGGCTGAGAAGGAGCGGCCCAAGGGAAGGTTTGCTTGGGAGTTTTTCAGACAACCGGGCGGTGTTATTGAGGTGCCGCTGGACAAGGTGCCGAAGGATATGCCCGAGGCGCAGGGGCTGACGCATCAGGCGGGGCGTTGGTGGAAAACGAATGGCAAGGCTGAGAATGTGAGCAACTTGCCTGCGGGTTATTACGATCAGCTTCTTGGCGGTAAGAACTTGGATTGGATTCAGTGTTACGCTGAAGGCAAGTACACGTTTGTGCAGGAGGGGCGTCCTGTTTGGCCTGAGTATAACGATGAAATGATGGTGAGTGATCTGGAGGCAGATCCGACTGTGCCGTTGCAGATCGGCTTGGACTTTGGTTTGACCCCGGCGGCAATCTTTGGGCAGAAGATGGGCAATGGCCGTTGGCATATTTTGCATGAGCTGGTGACGTTTGACATGGGGCTTAATCGTTTTGCTGACATGTTGAAGAGCGAGTTGAATGCGCGGTTTCCTAAGATGGAGGCAATGATCTGGGGTGACCCGGCGGGTATGCAGCGCGATCAGATCTTTGAAACCACGGCCTTTGATCACTTGAAAACTCTGGGCATGATGGCGCGTCCTACGGCCACGAATGATTTTAGAACTCGGCGCGAGGCTATGGCGATCCCTATGGGGCGTCTGATCGATGGTAAGCCCGGATTTATGATTGATCGCAAGGTCATGCGGCTGCGCAAGGCTTTGGCGGGCGGGTATCACTTTAAGCGGGTAAGCATGGGATCTGGCGTGGAGCGGTTTCGTGACGTGCCGAATAAGAACGAGCATTCACACGTTGGGGATGCGGCGGGTTATTGCTTGCTGGGTTCTGAGCATAGGATTATGACGAAAAGCCCTCGGCCTATGGGCGGGCGTCCTACGCAGGCTAAGGTGTTGGACTTTGATGTTTTCGGTTCGTGAGCTGAATAAAGCTATGCGTATGGATTTTCCCCGGCATAAAATCGTGCCGTGGAACCCGGTGCATGACAAGCTGATTGACATGAATGATTTTGATCGGAGGATTAGGTCAACCTTTCCTGATTTTAAGCAAACTTTTTTGCAGTATGCGAGCGCGGGCGCAGCGTTTACTGGCATTGCAGATGGTAAGATCTATGCAATGTTTGGCGCGTATGAGTTTTGGCCGGGATGCTCTGAGGCTTGGCTTATTCCTAGCAAAGATATTGACAGAAAGACGGTTAGCTTTCACCGGGCTGCGCTGAAGTTTTTTGATCTTTACTGCGAGAAAACGCAAACAAAGAGGCTACAGGCTACGGTTCATTCGCAAAATGTTCGGGCTGTAGAGTGGGCTAGGAGGTGTTACTTTGTTCATGAGGGTACGCTGCGCAAGTACGGCCCTGATCACGGTGATTATGAAATGTTTGCAAGGATAAACTGATGGGTGGTCTTTTTCCAAAGTCAAAGCCAGCGCCTGCTGATCCAAGAACTGAACAGCGTTTAGCCGAGCAAGAACAGCAGGCCGAAGCTGATCGAATTAAGGCGGGCAAACAGGCGCAAGCCAGAATAAACGCAAAGCGTATAGGATCTCGTTCTGGGCGCGATCAGCTAATGGGTGGTGACTTAACGGGCCGAGCAACCGCTTCAACCGCATTGCAGTCTACTCTTGGGCGCAACCCACGGTCTGGCTAATGAAAGTTTATAGGCGCAATCCAAAGCATACGGAGTCTGATGATGTACGCAGCCAAAGGCGCAAAGCCGAGCAAGAAGAAGCCAATGAATCTCCGCAAGAAGATGGCGACTAAATATGCTAAAAAAAGCGTTTCAAAGTAGCAGCGGCGGTCTGAACGAAAAAGGGCGCAAAGCTCTGGGGATGGGGCGTCAGCTTACATCTGGAACAAACCCGAGGCGGGTTTCATTCGCTGCTAGATTTGGAGGCATGAAGGGGCCGATGAAAGACGAAAAGGGTCGGCCTACTCGCAAAGCTTTGGCGTTGAAAGCGTGGGGCTTTGGCAGCGAAGAGGCTGCACGTAATTTTGCTGAGAGGCACAAGAAAACGTAATGGCTGGTTTAAGCACAGAACAGATTAAGAAGCGCTATAAAAAAGCGGAAGCTCACAAGCAGCAATGGCGTTCTATTTATGAGGAAGCCTACGAGTACGCGCTGCCTATGCGTAACCTTTATGACGGCTACTATGAGGGCAATACGCCCGGTCAGAATAAGATGAAGCGGGTGTTTGATAGCACAGCTATTCACAGCACCGCTCGTTTTGCCAATCGCATCCAATCTAGTTTATTCCCACCACAGCGCCCTTGGTGCAAGCTGGCTCCCGGCAATGAAATACCCGAGGAACAGAAGATCCAAGCGCAGCAAGTTTTAGATTTTTATGCTGACAAGATGTTTGGGGTTATGGCCCAATCGGGCTTTGATCTGGCGATGGGTGAGTTCTTGTTGGATTTGGCCGTGGGTACTGCGGTGATGCTGATCCAGCCGGGTAATGAGGTAACACCTATTCAGTACACGGCGGTGCCGTCTTATCAAATCAGCTTCGAGGAAGGGCCAAACGGCACGGTGGATACCGTATACCGCAAGCTCAAGCGGCAGTTTCGCAACATCGAAATGGAGTGGCCTGACGCTGATATTCCTGATGAAATGCGCGCGCGCTATGAAGAAGACCCCTTTGAAATGGTTGAGCTTTTAGAGGCAACCTACACAGAACGTGGGGAAATTTCGTATTGCTTGGTGCATTTTGAGAGTGATCATAAGTTTGTACACCGCGATTTAAAATCTTTTCCTTGGGTTGTGTCGCGCTACATGAAAGCCAGCAATGAGCGTTACGGGCGAGGCCCGGTATTATATGCCCTGCCTGACATTAAGACGCTAAATAAAGTCGTTGAATTAACTCTTAAAAATGCGTCTATCAGTATTGGCGGTGTATTCACTGCGGTAGATGACGGGGTTTTAAACCCGCAAACAATATCAATTGTGCCGGGAGCTGTGATCGGCGTGTCAAGCAACGGTGGGCCACGCGGCCCCAGCTTGTCGCCCTTGCCGCGATCTGGTGATGCCAATCTTACACAAATCGTTAGCAATGATCTAAGGATTAATATCAAGAAGACGTTGCTGGACGAAAGCTTGCCTCCCGACAACATGTCGGCCAGAAGTGCGACTGAGATCGTAGAGAGAATGAAAGAGCTATCGCAGAATTTGGGCGCAGCTTTCGGGAGGCTCATCTCTGAAACTATGTTCCCTATTGTGCGTCGATCTATGGAGTTGATGGATGAGATGGGCATGATCGACTTACCGCTTAAAATCGACGGGCTGCAAGTTACTGTGCGCCCCGTTTCGCCGTTGGCTATGGCGTCAAATATGGACAAGCTAAACGAGGTTATGCAGTTCATTCAGATTTCACAAAGCCTTGGCCCGGTAGGTCAGACACTGCTTAAAATGGACAAGGTGGGCGACTATATCGCTGACCAGCTTGGAGTGCCTGCCAGCTTGCGCACTTCGCAAATCGAACGGCAACAAATGCAAGAGCAAATGATGCAGATGGCACAGATGGCCGCGCAACAGCAAGGCTTGGTGCCAGAGGGTGAAGCCGCAGAAGGGCCAATGCAATGAATGGTATAAACGCTCCCGGCTGGGAAGGTTTAGACGCTACCGTTACACCCATATCCCGCGATCTACAGATGGATCTGGATATTCTTTACAAGCGCTGCTTTGCCACTGAGGAAGGCAAAAAAGTGCTTAAACATCTTGTCGAAAGATATGATGAGCCAGACGCATGGGTGCCGGGTGAGCCTGACGCGTTTGGGTATGCAAGATCAGCGCAGCGAAGACTGATCAAAGAAATCTTAGCGAGGATAAAGCGAGCAGATGAGCGAGAATGAAGAAAGCCAAGAGCAAGGCTTAATGGATGGCGTTGAATCGGAAGCTGTAGAGGAAACAGGCGAAGATCAATCTTTAGACCACCGGGCTGATGCTGAAGAGCCAGAAGATGATAACTATGAGCGGCCTGATTGGTTTCCCGAGAAGTTTTGGGATGAAAAAGAAGGCCCGGATCTTGAAAATCTAACCAAGTCATATCAAGAGCTGCAAAAGCAGTTTAGCCAAGGCAAGCACAAAGCGCCTGATGAATATGATATGTCAACGCTTACTGATGCTGGTTATGCTGACGATGACCCGGTGGTTGACGCCTATCGGGGCTGGGCCAAAAAATATGGCATCAATCAAGTGGCGTTTGATGAGCTGGCTTCACAGATCACAGAAATGTCTGGTAATGAAGCTGCTGAAGTTAAGCTTAATGTCGAGCAAGAGCGAAAATCTTTGGGTGCAAACGCGGATGCTATAATTAAATCAAATGTTGATTGGGCTGACGGCTTGGTGCGCAAGGGTGTTATTAGCGATAGCGAGCGTGCAGAGTTAAACATTTGGGGTGGATCGGCTGTTGGTCAGCGACTGATGCAAAAAATGCGCGAGCTGCAAGGTGATATGTCAAAGATTCCAATTGCGGATGTTGGTGACAGCGCGGTCAGTGAGAATGATTTCAAGGCGGGCATGGCGAGCAAAATGGCAGATCCGCGATATGGAAATGATCCGCAGTTCACGCGGCAAGTAGAGCAAGAATTTGAGCGTAGGTACGGCTAGACTGTACAATTACTAAATGTATTGCATTGAGCTTGGATATATTCTACATTTGCGTTGAGCGATAACCCAACCGGGCCGCTCTGGCGTGGAGAAATCCACCGGGCATGGACGTGCCATGCAGCCAGAGGCCGGGATCTTTCCTGACAACCTAATCGGCGTTTAACCTAGTTTATAGGAAAACGTAAATGAGTACGAACCTAAGCCCAGCTTTCGTTCAGCTATTCGACGCAGAGGTGCATCAGGCTTATCAAGCCTCCGCACAGTTGCGTGGAGCTGCACGTATGCGCACAGGTGTTGTGGGCGACACCGTAAAATTCCCCAAGGTGGGAAAAGGCCAAGCATCTGTTCGCGTTCCGCAAACTGATGTTGTGCCAATCAACGCAGCATTTAGCTCAGTATCTGTAAGCCTTACAGATTATACGGCGGCTGAATATTCAGATATCTTCAACCAGCAAAAAGTTAACTTCGATGAGCGCCAAGAACTGGCACAAGTCGTTGGCAACGCGATTGGACGCCGTGAGGATCAAATCCTGATCGACGCTCTAAACACTGCATCTGCTGGAACAACCGTTGCTAAAACTGTTGTAACATCTGGTAGTGCGGCTGCTTCAAACTTGAACGTAGGTAAAATCATTGCAGCCAAAAAAGCTTTGGACGCAAAGAGTATACCGACAAGTGATCGTCACTTTGTAATCCACGCCAATAACTTGGCTGGTTTGCTGGGCGATGAGCGGGCAGTTTCTGGTGACTTCCAGACGCTAAGAGCGCTTGTAAGCGGTGATATCAATACCATGATGGGCTTTACCTTCCATGTACTTGGTGACCGTGACGAGGGTGGCTTGCCACTGTCAAGTAGTGATCGGACATGCTTTGCATTCCACAGATCAGCGCTTGGTTGTGCGGTTGGTATCGCGCCTAAAACTGAAATTAACTACATCCCCGAAAAAACATCGTTCTTGGTTACGGCAATGCTCTCAATGGGCAGCGCGGCAATTGATGTCGATGGAATCGTCGATGTTGTTTGTGACGAAAGCTAGGAGGCAGATTAATGGCTTATGCAGCAACTGGTCTAAACCCTATCGGCGGTCAGTCAAAAAAAGGTAGCGCTTCAGCAATGTGGAGCTACACGTCAGCGGATGCAATCGCCACTGTGAATACAGCGGGATACTTCAACGATGCATCTCAGCTTTTGGCGGTAGGTGACGTTGTTTTTGTCTACGACAATAACACGCCCACCATGTCCATCGTCATGGTCAAGTCAAACGCTTCTGGCGTGGTTGACGTAACCGACGGAACGACTGTCGCAATGACCGATAGCGATTAAAAACACGCGGGGGGCTAATAGCCCCCTGCCCCAACTTTAGGAGCGCTTCATGGCAGCGGGTGATACAAATGTTTCAATCTGTAATAAGGCGCTGTTATTTCTCGGCGCAGAAGGCATTACCAGCTTTACTGATGGATCTGTAGCCGCAGCAGCTTGCTCAAATCTTTACTCAGAAGTCAAAGCCACTACGCTGGCTATGTATCCTTGGAGCTTTTCTATAGCAAAGATTCAACTGGCTCGGGATACTGCAACGCCAGCAACTGAATACACATATCAATACGTACTTCCTTCCGACATGCTGACGGGTGTACCTCGCTCGGTGTTCACTTCCTCCCAGCCGGGTGCGGGAGCTTATAAGAGATGGGAAATTGGTAGATCTGCATTAGGCGCAAGCGTTTTGATGACAGAGGCAACTGAAATTCACATTGATTACCAGCAGTCGGTAAGTGAGGGCCAGATGCCGAGCTACTTTGTACAACTTCTCGCTTATCAAATGGCGTGGCATCTGGCAGAAATTATCACTGATCAGACCACCAAAATGCAGCTTTGGAAAAGTGAGGCGCTGGGTACACCCTCTGAAGGCGGGCGCGGTGGCTATTTTAGGCAGGCCGTTAACATCGATAGCGCGGGTCAGACGCCGCAAGTAATAGCTGACTATATGCTTGTTGAGGTGCGCGGTTGAGCCGCTACCACCAATATCAAGCTAGTTTTACTGGCGGGGAAATGGATCCCCTATTGCGCGGGCGTACTGATTTGCAGCAATACTATGCGGCTGTGGCGTTGGCGCAGAACGTGCAGTTTGAGCCACAGGGTGGCTTTTCTCGGCGTCCGGGGTTGCGCTTCTTAACAGATCTTACGGGTGACAATCCTGAGAACGGCGTCTTGTTGATCCCTTTCGAGTTTTCAACAACGCAGAATTTTATGGTTGTTGCCAGTGTATTAACCGCATCATCAACTATTCGCTTTCGTTTTTATGCCAATCAAACCCTTCTGACCAACATAAATGGATCGGGGAATAGCTACTTAGACTACACGGTAGGCACACTCTATGATGTAGCCGCCATTGATATGGATAAGACTTATTTTACTCAGTCTGCTGACACGCTGATCATAACGAATGAAAACTTTGCACCCTTTAAGATTTTGCGCGGCGGAAACAATACTACGTGGACGGCTTCCGCTCTTAGCCTGACCACGCCTAAAACTGCTTTTACCCTTGCCACAAGCAGCCCATCAGCAACTCTCACGGCAACTGCTGTTGATGGCACAACAAAAGTAACAGCAGGCAGTTCGGTATTTAGTTCATCTCACGTCGATCAATACATCAACGTCCTCAATGGCTTTGGACGCGCACGCGTGACAAAATTGATAAGCGGCGCTGTGCTAGAAGTTGTAACTGAAATTCCATTTTTTAGTACAGATTCCATTGCCTCTGGCGATTGGGAGCTAGAGACAGGATACGAGAATAGCTGGTCTAATACTCGGGGTTGGCCGCGCACCTGTTCATTCCATGAGGGGCGGCTGTATTTTGGAGGTGCAGCATCTGAGCCGTCAACTCTGTTCGCCTCAAAGGTGGGCGACTTTTTTAATTTTAAAATTGCTGAAGGTTTAGACGATGATGCTATCAAAGTAACGTTGGCAACAGATTCAGTAAACGCAATTACCGCTCTACGCTCTGGCCGAGACTTGCAAATATTTACAACCGGGGCTGAGTTCTTTGTTCCGCAAGCGGATTTAAACCCGGTGACGCCTTCTAACATAACGATCAAGTCAACAACGCGGCGTGGATCAAAGTTTGGAATACGCCCACAAGCGGCTGAAGGCGGCACTATATTTATTCAACGCCAAGGCAAAGCTGTACGCGAAATGTTGTTTAGTGATGTGGAGCTTTCCTATGTGGCGAATAATATAAGCTTGCTCAACAGTCACATGCTGCTTGATCCGCAGCGCATGGCGCTACGAGCTGCCACTGATACGACTGAAGGCGATTTATTGCTAATCGTAAATGGTACAAACACCGTGGGGTATCGTGCTGCCTCTGTGGCTTTCTCGGGTACTATTACAGCCTACACGATCAATCGCGCACAAAACATTGTGGCCCCGGCCAACTGGTCTACTGACGGTGATTTTATAGACGTTGGTGTTGACCTTGATACCGTCTTCTGCGTCGTAAAGCGCACCGTCAATGGGGCTACCAAATATTACTTGGAAGTGTTTGACGATGATCGAACCACCGACAGTTCTATTCAATATTACTCTGGGGCAGTCGCTCCTGACCAACCGCTTCCTAGCACTACACTGATTGGTGGCTTGTCTCACTTGCAGGCGAAAACCGTTAAGATTGTGCGCGACGATATAGTAGATAGTGACGCACTTGTTGGCACAGGATCTAATGATGATGACGGCATTGTCACGCAATTTGTTAATTCTGGGCAGACTAGCTTTACACTCAATGGGGCATTTGTTTCTAGCGGCACTGCATCTTTTGGCGGCATTGCGACACAAATTACCTTTTATAATGACAACGCCAGTGCGCCGGGCAATCCCATTCCCTCTGTCTTAAATCTGGTATTAACAATCACAGGCACAGACATTTTTAATGCTTCGCAAAGCGAAACAATTGCTCTTGATGATAATGCAGCCACGTATACCGGGGTGAAATATTTTAAAACAGTCACAGCCGTTTCTATCAACACTGCGCCAACTAATTTTACTTTAAAGGTTGGTGTAGGCGCAGCACTGGGAACTATAACGATAGGCGGCACTGCGAGTAGTTACGTTGAGGCTGGTTTAGACTACACGGTTGAGGTGACAACCCAGCCGATTGAAAGCCGCCTGCAAAGCGGATCTATGCAATCAACTAAACGCAGAGTTTTAGAAGTCAGCCCAATTTTATATCGGGCGCAAAACATAACCATTAATGGCAAAAATATTTCGTTAGATCCGCTGCCTTTATCGGGAAGCGGCGGGGTTACATCATTTACGGGCGTGAAAAAGACGCAAGGATTTTTGGGTTTTGATCGTGATGCGCAAATCACTATCGGGCAGAGTCAGCCGTTATTTTTCACGGTTTTATCGTTAGATTACAAACTAAGCGCGGGGCAATAATATGGGTCAGGCTTTAATGATTGTTGGCTCAGTAATGAGCGGAGTTGCACAGTTAAACGCGGCACAAGCTGCAAAAGAGCAATATGAAATAAAAGCGCGTAATGAGCTTATAAAAGGGCGTCAAGACGCTTTAAATTATAAGCGTGAAGGCATTAGTCGGTTGCGGGAACTTAACCGCGCAATGGCATCCACGACAGCAAATGCGTTTGCTGGCGGTGTTGGTATGCAAGCGGGCGAAACCAAAAAGATGATTAACACCACGTCAGCGGCCTATGGGCTGGGTGAGGTGCGCACGCTAGATCGTAATGCTGAAATGGCTATCCTTGGCAGCAACGCAGCGGCGGCTGATGCTTTGAAAGCGGGAGATAGTGCTTTCAGAACGGGCGTGATTTCAGCGGTTGGTAGCACACTTACTGCGGTTGGTGGCACAATGAGTATGGGCGGCGGCGGCGGCGGGTTTTTACCTCCTAGCGACTTGGGCGCAATAAGCTAATGGCTGAATCAGTAACATATCGCGGTGGCCGGGTTAACCTAGCAGCGCCAATTGCAACTTCGTATAATGCGCAGGCAACTCAGCGTGGCAGTCAAATGGTTGCGCAAAGCATTGACCGCATGGTGGGGTTTTTCCAAGATCAGGAAGCTGCAAGAATTAAGGTTGATGCAGCAAATTATGGGGCAGCAAATGCTCCAACAGCGGAACAAATTAACGCAGCGCGAGAAAGCGGCCAAGAGCTTACTTTGCCCGGTGATAATAATACACTGTTTGGTCGCGTTGCACGACAGGCTGCGGCGAACACGGTTACAGATACGATTGAGCTAACAGCGCGTCAGGCAATTGATGCTGCGGTGTTGCAGGCTGAGTTAAGTCGCGGAAACCCTGCGGATCTCCAAGATAACCTTGATGCAATTATTCAAGGCTATGGCAGTACATTTGATGAAACTGTTCCATCGATGGCAACGCGACTAAAGGCTAAGTTGTCTATGGTAGCTCACAGCAAATATAGTAGCTATCACTCAAGTTACATCAAAGAAGCGCGAGCTGACGGCAAAGCTGCTTGGATGACCAACATATTAACTGATTTAAACGATATCGATGAAGATATATTGGAGCTTTCTAAGGGCCAGATAGATCCAGAAACTGGCTATGTAAAGCCGGGGGTTGTTGACTTTGATGCTTATCGGATGCGTGTTCTAACAGAGGCACAGGCGCGTGATTTTTCTGCGTCTGAAATTAGGGCGCTCAGTACTTTAGTTGACACTAAAGTAGTGCAGGCAGCTAATAAAATATTGGTCAATAACGTGATGGCGCGCCCATCTGCTGGGCGCATTATTAAAGCGCTGGCGACGGGTGAAGATATTGACTTCGCTTTGTCAGAGGAGACGAAATTAGCCATAGATGTTTTAGAGCAGTCGGGCATGTCAGGCAGTGAAATTGCAGCCAATTTACGCACTGAGCGCACTGCGTTTTTAAAAATGATTGAAACAGAAGAAGATTTTAACAACAGAAATGCTGACAAGGGCGAGAATTTAGCAGAAGCACGAGCACTTGAAGCGATTGCCAATAATGATGAGCCAGCAATTCGCCAAGCTTTAGACGATCTTTTCTTTTACAATAATAAAAGAGCAAAAGAGCTAGAGCTTCAGTATTTAAGTAGACCCGGGATTCAATACAGTGATCCTATGGCCGTCGAGTTTTTAGACCGTATGCGCGACAATATTACAATTGAGCAAGTCGTTGAGCGTTTTGAAATATTAAATCAAGCAGACCAAGAGAAGTATTTAAAAAGAGCAAAGGATTTAGATGTTGAAGATCTAAGACTTGCTAAGAGCATTGTAAAAGCCCAGCTTCAATTGCCTGCAAACATAGAAATGATACGAGACGGCGACGCAAATTTTGAAAGCGCTCAGATCTACGCAAAAATGCGCGGTAAATTAGAAACAATGGCGAGTGAAGCCCGTAAGGGTGAAACAGACTTTGACCCCGAGGCTGCTGCATCTGTCGTCATGGCAGAGCTGGGCGGCGAGCTTGAAGAGGCTGCAAACAAAGTTCTTATACAACAAGCTAAAAACGCTTCGAAAAAAGTCTTTTCGGTGATTGCGAACAAGCCATCACTGGCTCAGTTTTTAGAAGGAGAACGAGACTTTGCTAGTGCAATAGACGCCCTTAGAGCAATTAAAGGCTTGCCTGTCAGAGAGCGCCCTTATGAATTTCAAAAAGATGAAAGAATTGATCTGCTTATAGACAGACTTAAAGTCGCGGAGGATCTGTAATGGATTTATTTGAAGAACGCGCAAAATCTCACAAGCTTCGCAGTGAATTAGAAAATGACTTTGTTATCAATGCAAATGGCGCTGCGTTTGAAGAGTATAGCCCAATGGCAAATTATGCTGGGGGGATGTCTACGCCAGAATTTGTTGACCCGTCTAATACTGGGAAATCTATAGGACGCGCCGTTTTAGGCGGGGTGCAAGACGCTGTCAAAGGGATCGTTAGCACGTCCGATGACATAGGCCAGTTTATCGACAGCAAACTAGGCAGCTTGGGTTACATCAACTACGACGAAAATGGGTTTTCTTTTTCCCGGGATAAGCCACAAGACATGCCCAATATGGACGATGCGTTTTCTGAGGGCTTGCGCAATGCTGGCATTGAGGTGCCACAAGGTGATGGCGTTATGGAAAACCTTGGCCGTGGCTTGGTGCAGTTTGCGGCGGGCATGGGCGTAGCTCCCATCAAGGGCGTTTCTTTGCTGGCAAACATGGGGCGCGGTGCATTTGCTGATGCGCTGTTTGATCCAGAGGGCGGCAATCTTTCTACCCTGATAAATGAAGCTGGGTATGGAAATCTTGTTACTGAATTTTTAGACAGCAAGGTTGGCGAAGATGCCGAGGCTGATGAACGGCTAGCAGGGCGTTTGACGGCAGCGCTAGAGGGGCTTGGGATCGGGATACCTGAGTTAGTTGTTAAGAGTTTCCGCGCTGTACGATCAGATAAAGAGCTGGCAGCAACAATTAAAAGCAAGTTGCAGGCTGTAGGCGAAAGATTAAACCAACCGGGTGAAATGCCACCGACTAGTTCTTTTGGAGCAAGTGAGATAGACACATCTATTATGGATAAAAACAATTCTGTCAATTCCGCGCTGGATGTTATTAAGGATATAGAAGAAGACCACAGCAAGGTTGAGGCTAAGGCTGTCAAGAATATAGCGTTTTACGCTAACAAAGAGGGCGGGCAGGCTATCGGCAATAAGTCTGTCGTTGTGCCTATAGATAGGTCGATTTACAATGAGTACATCAAACCTTTAACAAATTTAAGTTACAGTGATCACGCCAAGCAATACCCATCAGAAAAATATGCGTTCCTTACATCTGTGGCAGATTTTGATGGCAACCCGACAACGGGTTTATATAAACTCAGGAAAACTGGGGCTTCTATAGAAGATGTTATGCCCACTGCCAAGCAATATTACATAGAGGTAGACAGCTTTGATGCTCCAGAAGCTATAAGCTATAGGTCAACTTTTGACAGTGATGTTTTTGATAATGCAGGGCAAATGTTTCAAGGCGCGGAGCCAGTTAAAATTGACGCAGATGAGGCGGTAAATGTTCTAAATTTAAGGGCAGAGCAAATGGAGCTTGCGCCAAAGGATAGAGTGCAGCCCAGCGGCGAAGTTATGTTTGATACAACCCCGGAAAGTTACGCACGTACTTTTCCAGAGCAAAAAGAAACGCCAGTTCCAAGAGCGCCAGAAGGTAAAGCTCTTCCCCTTGGAGACAGAGCAAGAAAAGTTATTGAAATGAGTGACGTCATTTCAGACAAGTTAGCAGAAAGAGCAAAACCGTTTGTTGGCACAAATGTTCAGTTTTTCTACAATACCGGGCCAATTATAGATAAGGCGATAGAGCTTGGTTATAATAAAGAGCAAGCTTTTGAAGCTTTGCGCAAGTTTGCACTAAACTATGCGGCCACAAGCCCTAGAACAAAAACGGAAGAAAACCTTAGAAGCGCTTCTTTGGCGGGAGTTAAGCAAGAGCGTAAAATAGACATTGGTACAATCATTGGCCCCGGTGGTAGCGGTATTAATGAAAAAGGTTACCCAATGATAATTAACCCCGGGGGTTTGCACCGCAAGCTCTTGGACGATGTTATGGCGTCAGGCATATCATTTGATACAAATCCCAAACCAGCTACTTTTGCTGAAAATGTGTCGGGCAATCTAGCTGGTGTTACAGTTGACACACATGCTATTCGCGCAGTCTTTGATGTTCTTAATGAATTAGAGCCGGGATCTATTCCAATTAAATTTATTGGCGGTAAAACAGCCGCAAAAACAAAAGAATTTCAAGAGATGTATCAGAAAGATCCATCAACTTTTGACGCCGCAACTATGGTAGCAGACACTCTACAAAGTCAAAAAATTGACGGAAAAGACATGCAAACTGAATATGCGGTATTTTCTGACATTTATAAACAAGTCGCCGAAAAGCTTGCGGTTAACCCGGCTGAAGCTCAATCATTAAGCTGGTTTGCAAATGGTGACAAAACTGGCCTTGCTTCTGAGCCAAAAACTATCGTTGAGTTAATTGATGACCGCGTTGATGTAACGGCCCAGCTTACTGGCATGAGCAAGGACGAAGTGTTTAAAAAGTTTTTTCAAGGCAGCATCCCGCTGTTGTCGCTTGGCGGCGGCGTAACCCTATTGGAGACTGGCGCGTCTATAACTGATGGGGAGGATTCATAATGGTTGGCCGTTTAATAAAAGAAGCCGTTGAAGCAGCGCAAAAACGTAGCTACGGGGCGCAGATCCCAGATGAAACAATAACCACAACGCCGCGCGGTGACATTCTTATTAAGGCTATGGATGAGCAAGAGATCTCAGCTCTAAACAATGTTCTTTCAGAAAACGGTTTTACCGCCGGGTTAAACCTTGGCCGTATTGGTGAGATTTTTGAAACGCCATTCGAGGATATGTCCAGCGGAATGTATCTAGAAACGGTGATGGCAAATATCAAAGAAAACAACAAAGCGCTATTTAACCACCTACGCCGCGACACCAAAACAATGGATGAAATGTTGGCAATGGCAGAGGCTACGGGATACGATAATATCGTTGCCTCTATGCTCAAACGCAAACCCGGTGATGTTGCCCCACCCGAGGAGGTTTTAGGTGGCTTACTTGCCACAATTAAGATTGCCCGTGATATTCAGCACGGCGCGGCTGAAGCCCGGTATTTGCCAAAAGAAGAACGCCCAGCGGCTTATAACAAGCTTGGTTTATTGGTTGGCTTAAATTCCAATCTTGCCGCGCAAGTCTCTGGAAATGTCAGTGAGTATGGCCGAGGCATGGCTGTGGTAAGTAGACTCGCCACGATGCAGGGCTTTGACGTAACCGCGTATGCTGAACAAGCCAGCAAGTTTGCAGACGATCTTGATGAAAACCTGATAGAGTATCACCTTGCTCAACTTGCTTTGCTGCCAAACGCAGCGGCCCGGGCAAAGTATGCTGACAATGGGTTTCTCGGCAAAAGCTACGATGTAGCAATGGAAGCCTACATTAACGCCCTTCTAAGCAGTCCTGTGACGCATATGGTCAATATTGCAGGCAATGCCTCATTCCAAGCCTTATCCCTTTTAGAGCGTGGCGTAGGCGGCATGATCGGCAATGTGCGTACCTTGGGCGGTATGCGAGGTGAAGTGGGCGATCAAGCTTACGTGATGGACGCAGTTGCAGAAGCGCACGGCTTAATGATGGCGCAAAAAGATGCATTCACTCTCATGGCAAATACAATGGCAACCGGGCAATCAAGCGATCTCATGTCCAAGATCGATCTGCGCAATCAAAGAGCTATTGGAAGCACAGATAACGTGGCTGACATCGCTCGCTCTATGCAAAACGGTGAATACTTCCAGTCAGCGATAGATACACTGGGCATTGCAAATAGACTGTCTGGGCGGTTCCTTGCATCAGAAGACGAATATTTTAAGGTCATCACTGGGCGCAGAGTGCTTTACCGAGAAGCATATCGGGCGCAAATGATTGCTAAAGAAACAAGCTTATTGGCTGGTGAGTCTGATGAAGTAGCAAAGCAGCGGGCGCAAGAAGCTTACCTTGATATTATGATCAACCCGTCAAAAGACGTTAAAGACCTAATGCTTTCTGAGGCCAGAAAAATGGCTTTTCAAGGTGCGCCAAAAGGCTTGTTTGGAGCATTAGCGCCGACAGTGCAAAACATCCCGGGGATGAAATTTGTAGTGCCGTTTTACAATACGCCTACAAATGTAATTAACGAGGCGTTTGATCGGACGCTTAATATTTACCCGCTGTATCGCGCTCTTAAACAGACGGGCTTGCCGGGAACGCAACTAATGCCGACATTACCGGGAGGTAACGCGCCCATATCAGGCCGTGAGCTAGACGATGCAATAGCAAAACTAGCTGTAGGTAACAGCGTAGCTCTAAGCATTTATATGATGTTAGGTGGCGACGAAGGTGACGATGTATATGTTACTGGTGGTGGGCCTAACTACAAAACATCAAGAGCGACAGAAAGCTCCGGGGTGCAGCCCTATTCTATTGGCGTGAAACAAGATGATGGAAATTATAAATATTATTCTATCAGTCGCTTTGATCCCATTTCCGCTTTAATTGTTATGGGCGCGGATCTGCGAGACTACATTAAATACGAAGATGATCCTAAAACCTTGGAAGCACTGTTTACATCGTATACTTTGACTGCGGCAAATTATGCTGGATCTATGCCATTTTTGCAGGGAGTGGCAGAATTTTCGTCAGCTATTGGATCTCAAAATACTGACACTGAAAATAAAATTACAAGCTTGTTAAATTGGGGTGGTGGAGTTGCAGCGAGTGTTGGAACTAATATAGCAGGCCAAGCAAATCCGCTTGGAATAACGGCTTACGGATATGAGTTTCTAACCGGCGATAAATATCCCATTGTAAATCAAACATCGTTTAAGGCTGGTTTGGAGCGCCTGCAAGATCCACTGCGCAACAATACCATGCTGCCAGAAGGAACTGCCCCATTTGCTGACAAACCCTACACTGAGCTAAATTCGTTTATGCAGGGCTTCTATAAAAAGCTGCAATCGGCCAAAGCACGAAATGCCTACTACAGCAAAGACTTGCCGCCTAAGTTAGATTTCTGGGGCAATCCACTATATGCCGGGGATGGTAAGGTTACTGAAATGTTTAACCCGGTGAGGATCAGTGAGGGTAAATATAGCAGCCTAGACACTGAGATAATCAACTTGAGCAAGCGCGGTTTCGGCACCTTCTCTTTGCACAATAAAAGGATTAACGGCGTTCAACTAAACGCAACTCAATTCAATAGCTTTGTTGAAACAATTAATAATATTGATGGCAATGGTAATTACTTTGACGATCCCGGCTATGACCCAACCGACACATTGCTAGACGCTTTAAATGCAGAAATCGAAAGTGATGACTATTTATTGCTGGAAACTGGAGAAGATCAATTTAACGCTTTGAGCAATATACTTTCAGAACGCCGAGGTTTGGCGCGAAAGTATATGCAAAAATCAGATCCTCTGCTTATGGAACTGGAGGCGCTTCAATGATGACAACACTGCGCGATATGTGTACAAGTACAGAAAGAAGGAATTAGAACATGGCAACATTTTCTTTAAGTGACACGTCACGCCGCGCTCAGGCCACGGGTAACAACTCGGCGGGGCCGTTTAGCTTTTCGTTCCAAATAAATTCGCAAACAGACTTAAAAGTGTATGTAGACAGTACGCTTAAAACTTTGACCACACATTACACTGTGACCATAGGGGCAAATGGTAATGGGTCAGTAAGCTTCACGTCAGGCAATCACCCAACAAACAGCCAGACGGTTACAATACTTTCTGATGTTCCCGTGGCCCGCACCTCGGTGTACACGGCGGGAGGCAACATTACAGCGGCGGCGTTGGAGAGCGATTTCGACACGCAAGCCATGATGCTGGGTGACAGAGAAGAGCGTGAGACACGCACCGTTATGGCCCCGGTCAATGACCCTACTGACGTGGATATGACGCTTCCAGCCAAGGCAGATCGTCTAGGCAAAGTTTTGGGCTTTAACAGCTCCACAGGTAATCCAGAGGCTACGCAGCAAGTTACGGGCGCAAGCGTTTCTGTGTCTGCTTTAAGTGCAGGGGCGACTCCTACTGCGAGCGTGTCAGTATCAAGTGGAACAGCAGCATTTGCTCTTGGCATACCCGCTGGCGCGACAGGTGCCACTGGCGCAGCAGGCGCAGATAGTACTGTGGCTGGGCCTCAAGGCCCGGCTGGTCAAGACGGCGCAGACGGCGACAATACGATTACGGTTAAAGATGAGGGTTCTGCACTATCTACGGCTGCATCGACGATCAATTTCGTCGGCAACGGCGTTACCGCATCTGGCACAGGCGCGGAGAAAACTGTTACAATAACAGATACCAACACGACATACTCAGTTGGCGATGGCGGTCTGTCCGAAAAGAACTTCACGACGGCTCTAAATACCAAGCTCTCTGGCATAGCTTCCAGTGCAAACAACTATAGTCTGCCTACTGCCTCTGGTTCGACGCTAGGCGGCATCAAGATTGGCAGCGGCTTATCCATTGATGGCTCTGGCGTGGTGACGGCATCTGGCGGTGGCGGCGGCGGGTCTTCGCTGACAGTACAAGACGAAGGCTCTGCGCTTTCGACGGCTGCAACCACATTAAACTTCGCTGGCAATGGTGTTGTCGCAAGTGGTACTGGTGCAACTAAGACAATAACGGTCACTGACACCAATACAACCTATTCGGTTGGCGATGGTGGACTGACTGAGAACAACTTTACAAATGCGCTGAAGTCAAAACTTGACGGGATTGCAACTAGCGCCAACAACTACACTTTACCGATTGCTAGCTATAACACTTTAGGCGGGGTTAAAGTTGGAGTTGGCTTCTCAATAAACAACAACACGGGCCTTCTTGAAATTAATTTACCGGCGGCAACTACCAATGCACTTGGTGCGGTTCTGGAGGACGCCAATGGCCCAATAGCCATTGCTAACAATGGCATCATGTCATTCAACAGTAACATCATTGATGCTGACCATCTCAATGTCTCTGGCAATGGAACTACATCTCAGTATCTGCGCTCAGATGGCGATGGCACGTTTACTTGGGCCACGCCGCCAGACACTAATACAACCTACTCAGTGGGTGACGGCGGTTTAACTGAGAAGAACTTTACGACTGCCTTAAACACAAAGCTGTCTGGCATAGCTTCCAGTGCAACCGCAAATCCCAACGCGTTGGATAATTTAAGTGAAGATACAACGCCTCAACTGGGTGGAAACCTAGATGTAAACGGTAATGATATTGTCAGCACCTCGAACGGATCTATCGATCTAGATCCGAATGGAAGCGGAAAGGTTACATTCAAAGGTAATTCCACACGCGGCGCCGGTCAGTTTGTTTTAAACTGCGAAAACAATTCGCACGGCATTACCATCAAAGGCCCACCTCACAGCGCTGGCGCAAGCTATACGCTTACGCTGCCAGACAACGATGGATCTAGCGGTCAAAGTTTAATTACCGATGGCTCTGGGAATACATCTTGGTCAACTATAAGTGGTGGTGGCGGCGGTGGCGCTGACCTATACACCGCCAACGAAAGTAGCCCTACTGCCCAACCCTCGGCCACTGGGACGAACGCAATTGGGATTGGCGACTCAGCGCTTAGCTCAGGCGCAAGGTCTGTTGCCCTTAGTAAATCAAGAGCCTCTGGAGACGACAGCTTTGCCGCCGCAATGATGAGCAACAGCAGTAGCTACGGCGCTCAGGGAACCAATAGTATTGCGATGGGCCAGAATGCTAAGGCGCACGGGTATGGTGGAGTAGCTCTTGGATTTAATGCAACAGCGGGGAACGGTAACCGAGGCTACGCTATCGGTGCCTACGCCCAAGCAACAAATAACTATAGTTTGGCGTTTGGTAACACAGCAGCGGCCACTGGTTACAGCGCTATAGCTTTTGGCTATGCTACATCCGATGCTGATTATGCGGTAGCTATAGGCCAGAATGCGCAAGCTAACGGCATAAAGGGCGCAATTGTATTTTCAAATGGAAATATTCAATCTGGCAATACTGACAGCCAAACTGGAATATATCTGCTTAAAGGTAGCACCACCGACGCAACTCCTTTGGCTCTTACGACTAATGATAGCTCGGCAGGCTCAGACGATCAGCTTATTCTTGTTAACAACAGTGCATACGCCTTCCACGGCACCATTGTTGCGCGTCAAAGCGCTTCTCAGGGAACAGCTTGTGCAGCTTGGAAGGTTGAAGGGTTAATTCGTAGGGAAGCCAATGCTGGCACTACCGTGTTAGTAAACTCAGCAACTACGGTTATAGACAATACACCTAACTGGGGAATGGCTTTATCCGCTGACACAACAAACGGCTGTCTAAAAGTGCAAGTAACTGGTGCTGCATCAACCAACATAAATTATGTTGCTACGATCCAAACGTCTGAAACTTATTACAATTAAAGGAGTCGTAAATGGCACTCACTATAAATCATCAGACCAATGACATTTCGGCAACCAGCGGGTCTATGACTATAGATGGCGCTGCCGTAGGTGGCGGCGGTAGTTACACTTTACCGACTGCCTCTGGCTCTACTCTTGGTGGAATAAAGATTGGCTCGGGCTTATCCATCGATGGATCAGGGGTTGTCACTGCTTCTGGTGGTGGCGGTGGCGGTGCTGATCTTTACGCTGCCAACGAAAGCTCACCATCAGCCCAGCCTTCAGCCACCGGGACGAACTCAATTGCTATAGGTGAATCCGCTGTCTCAACAGGGCGTAGGTCACTCGCCGTGGGTACATCAAGAGCGGCTGGGAATTACTCAGTAGCTATGATGATCGGCAGCAACTCAACATCTTATGGCACATACGGTGGTAGTCGCAACTTGGCGATGGGGGAGTTAGCTAGATCGACGTTTGGAAGTTACGCACTTGGCGCTCAAGCGCGCGCTGAAGGTGAGAAGTCTTACGTAATCGGCACAGAGTCTACTGCCGTAAGAAAACGCTCTATGGCTTTTGGGTATCAATCTCAACCCGCGAGCGAAGACACGCTTTCTTTTGCTGGTGGACAGTTCTCCTCAAAAGGAGACGGGCAAAGGTCTTTTGCAGCACTAAGATGCTCGACAACTAATGCAACTCCAGCAACCTTAACAACTAACGACAATGGTGCTGTAAGCAGCAACAACCAAATCATACTGCCTAACAACTCAGCTTTTGTTTTCACAGGAGCTTTGATTGCGCGAGAACAGGCAAGCTCTGGCACTGACGTTGGCGCTTGGAAAGTCGAAGGCACCATACGCCGCGAGGGTTCGGCGGGTACAACCACTCTAATACACAACACTGTTACTGCTATAGGCACTGCACCTTCTGGTTGGTCACTAGCTATCACGGCTGACACTACTTATGGCGCTGCCAAATTTGCAGTCACTGGCGCAGCGTCAACAAACATCCGCTGGGTTCTGAAGTTGGACACAGCAGAAGTATCATATGCCTAGAAGGAGATAACCAATGGCTATTCAACACACTATTTCACAAAATGCTTCTCAATACGGCATTAGTTTTAACGATGCGTACTATAGAATCGTGACGGCAAGCATCTCGCGTCAACTTGGTACAGATCCCAAGTTTATGGTCATGATCGATCTAAGCGCATATGCCACAAGCAGCCCAACCTCAGATACCAGAGAAGTTGATTTTGCTCGTTTTGAAACGGCGCTGGATAACGTTAATGCTTCATCAGGCGATACCTTCTTAGACAAGTGCTATACGTGGGTAATGGCTCAAGATGCAATGTCTGGATCTACAGCGGTGTAAGTTATGGATAAACGAACAGTATCATCTGCCCATCAGCGTGTTGACGAGCTTGACACGCGGATAGTCAAAGTAGAGGTGCAGCTAGAAGAGCGCTGGAAAGAAACAATTCTGCGGATAAAGCGGATTGAATCTATTCTCATAGGAACTGCTGGTGCAACAATCGCTTTGCTTTTGACTATGATGTACAACTTCTAAGAGAAATAAATGGTACATGTATATCAATTGAACCCACATTTGCGCCCTGCCCCGGTGAAAAAACAGGAAAAGCCTCCTGTTAAAAAGCGCAAGCCGCCAAAAAAGAAGGCAACAAAATAATGCTTGCTGAACTAGCAGCGGCCAACGCAGCTTATTCAACAATCAAAAAGTTTGTATCTAATGGCAAAGAGGTTAGTGATTTTCTTTCGCCTCTTAAAAATCTTGTTGGCGCAGAGGAAGATCTAAGGGCAAGAGGCAATCGTAAGAAAGACGGTTTGTTTTCTAAAGTTATGGGCAAGTCTGCTGATGACTTTGATGAGTTCATTGCTTTGCAACAGATACAAGAGCAACGAAAAGAATTAGAATCTATTTGTCGCTTGTATGGCAAGCCCGGCACTTGGGATTCCTTCTTAGCTTTTGAGGCTAAAATGCGCGTTCAGCGAAAGAAGGAAGCTGAGGCAAGGCAGCGCCAAATAGCAGCAACCATCCGCTATATTTCATGGGGTTTGATTACTGCGCTTAGCATTGGCGGTTTTGCTTTGCTGTATTTTTTCACTGAATTTTTGAAAGGGATGAAATGACAATAGCAATGGAACGCATACTGGCGTGGAAGCTACTGCCGCGCGTTATGATGGCGGTGATGTGCTACGCATATCTGGACGTCCTAAATTGGTTTATGACGCTGCCGCCAGAGGCCATGACATCCCAAGCCACCGCGCTGACTGCGACTGTGACGGGTGCAATGACAGGTGCCTTTGCGGTTTGGCTGGGGCATGAGAAATGAGTTTTCTGTCAGACTTAATCTCACCAGCAACAGAGCTAGCGGGCAAGTTTATTAAAGACAAAGATCAGGCTGCACGCTTGGCGCATGAGCTGTCAACGATGGCTGACCGTCACGCTCAACAAGCTTTACTTGCTCAGATTGAGGTCAACAAAGCGGAAGCTTCTGGCAACTGGTTTGCGGCGAGCTGGCGGCCCTTGTGTGGCTACGTGTGCGTACTTGGACTGATGGTAAACTTTCTGGTTTCACCAATTGCAGCGGGCTTTGGCTTTATAGTTCCACAAGCTGATACATCAGTGATGCTTCCTATTCT
>UEXM01000457.1_pt1 | contig 31792 bp, 35 predicted proteins | sample 1796661 | NCBI WGS metagenome assembly UEXM01 (sample SAMEA4772469, study PRJEB27181) | metagenome
GGTCATGGGGGCGGGGTAGGTGTCGGATTCTGGCGATTCGTGGGTAAACCTACCAGATAGTCAATTGTTATAACATCTGTTATAACTTTGTAACCTATCTATTGCGATCACACCTAAACCTGTTAATATGTGAACCATCAAAGCCAAGACCGGTTTGATTGGTTATCGCAACACCATTACAAGTTTGCGCATTTTATAAGGTAACAAGTTATGTCAAAGGTAAATGAAGCGAAAGCAATTCCAACCCGTTTTACTCCCGAAGTAGCGGCGGCGATCACTAGCCTAATGAAGGCGACTGAAGCGGTAGACCTTAAAAGGGACAGCGTTATTGATACACTGAGAGGGGCAGGCATCAAGTCTACCGATTTCATCAGCCCAAGAAGTGAAAAATCAACATCAACTCCCGAATTATACGCGGCGTTCAAGGCGGCTATAGTGAAAGGGTTTCCAGCGGCCAAGCGCAAACTACTGGCCGCTCCGAATGGATCGCTAAGTAAAGAGCAAATGGTACTGCGGCGGGAATACCAGCAGTCTATTGGCGGGCACATAGGTGCATTCAAGCGCGATATAGCGAATAAGGAACCGGAAGGGATAGCCAAGGCCAAGGCCAAGAAGGAAGCCGGTAGAGCGGCTCAACAGCCCACCGGCCAATCCAAGGCGGCAGGATCGGCGGCCAAGGTACTGGAGTCGCTCCAGCAGGCGGCCAAGCGAGCGCAGGCAATCGAAGAGCCGGAGTTTGATGTAGTAGAGCTGATTAACCTGTTAGCTAAGGCCCAGCAGATTGTAGTTAAACACTAGCCACCACCGGCCAAGGATGGCCATTCAATAGGAGTAAGTTATGAGAGACCAAAATCCAGCCATGAAATATCTGGCTCAGAAACGATTTGAGCAACAGCAATATGACCGTAGACAATCCATTATATGTTTCACTGTTATTGGCCTTGGCATTGTAGCCATGACCGCTTTTTTCCTAATCGTTTAATCACCAGCCCCTTTCGAGGGGCTTTTTTTTCGCCTATCAAAAAGTCGGCTGATACCAGTTCTAGCCTCCGCGATGCGCCTCGCTGCATGCCTCGTTCTGCGGGGCGGGTTGATACCAGTTGTGGCTGCCGCGTTGCGGGTCGCACAGCATGGCACGTTAGCGCGTGGACAGTGTGGTTTGTTATAACACGTGTTATAACTTTTTGCTGATACCAGTTATGGCTATCGCGTGGCGGGTCGCAATGTTACTTTTACAATGTTACTTTTTTTCTTGTAATGTTACCGCAATGTTACCTTTTTTTCGGCCAAAAAGTAACAATACAAAAAGTATCTAAACGTGCTGTTTCGTGACAATGCATGACTAGGCATATGCGGAAAATGGCCTTTTTTATACTCTTTTTAATAAATAATTTATAATGTTACCTTTTACAAAAATAGTATCCGGCGTTCAAAAAATCCTCCCTTTGTTACCTCCCCTTTCACCTTAAAATAATACCCTCATATTTCCACGAAAAAGGTAACAAAGTAACATTGTATATAAATCAGTAACTTACAGACCACACGTAGGTACACAATGGTACAACGTAGTACACTACACCGTTACACACTAAACAACACGTTTGTGTACCATTTGACATAAGCCGTCATTCCTGTATAATGGTTTTAGTAGGTCGAGTTATGGCCTACGGGGCGACACAGCTAAACGTGTCAACACAAGAAGTTATAACACATGTTATAACAAACCAATCGGAGCAATACAGTTATGAGCGAAGCACTGAGGCACGCGGAGATTCACCACCAGAACAAGGTGCGTGAGATAGTTGGTAAGCAGAACCGCGAGTTGAAAGAGATGTCCCTTGTACTCAAGAGTGCAGTCGTTGCATTGCACAAGGGCAAAGCAGATGTTGTAGACGCGCTATTGGAGCAGGTCATATACGACATAAACAAAAAGTTATAACACGTGTTATAACAAATCAATCGGAGCAATACAGTTATGAACAATCTAAATCAAATGGTAGCAACAACGGCACCACAGGCAAGCGCACCATCAATCGGATCGAGTGCCATGTTGGGAGAGTTGAAGATCAGTTGCTGGACTGGACGCAAGAAAGACAAGTCAGCATCCGCGTCAGTGACGAGCCAGAACTACGCCGATAACGGTACGGCATCAGTCAATAAGAAGTTACTGGGTAACTGTGACGAGTTGACCGCCATACAGAAATTCGTGGCCAACGCACGCAACATCCACTACAGCATGACAATGCCGTGGAGCGATCTGGGTATGCGACTGTTACCCACCGCGCAGTACTTCAAGTACCACCAACAGATGACCGAGTTGCAAAACGAGTTCGAGCGCATGGTCGATACGTTCTGTAACAACTATACATGGGAGGTGAGCAGGGCACAGGCACGGATCGGTAGTTTGTTTCGAGCCGATGACTACCCGACCGAGGCGTCAATACGTAGCAAGTTCGCGTTCAACATCTCGTACATACCGCTACCCGAGGCCGGTGACTTTCGTGTGGACGTGGGCAACGAGCAACGTGACGTGTTGGAGTCACACTATAACGACTACTACAGTAAGCAGTTGGATTCCGCGATGGGTGATGTGTGGGATCGTACGTACAAGGCACTGTCTAACATGTCCGAGCGACTAGACTATGGTGGCGATGACAAGAAGAAAGTGTTCCGCGATTCGCTAGTGGAGAACGTGCTCGACATGGTAGAACTGCTTAACGTGTGTAACGTATCAGGTGACAGCCAGATGTCCGAGATGGCGCGTAAGCTAGACGACACGCTACGCGGTGTCACTCCCGATGGGTTACGTAACAACGAGGGGTTCCGCGCCGAAACCAAACGGGCAGTGGACGATGCCATCAAGTCACTACCATCACTGGGGATGTAATCATGAGCAAAAAATATTCAATCGCAGTGTGGGACGTACAGTTCTACAAAGTTGACGAGGACGGTAACGAGTTACTCAACGAGGACGGTAGCGTCAAACTGTTCACCGAGGGGGGCAACATGGACTTATCGTACATAGCTGAACACGTTACTGACGATGAGTTATGGGAGGTAGAATAATGTATTACGTTGAAGCCTATGATTCAAACGACCGTCAGATACTGGGAAACCTTGACGGTCAAACGGTGCTACGTGTGCGCAACTACAAGCGCACCAAGCACTACAAGAACCTACGCACGCTACGTACGCACCGCGTGTCGTATTACAATATCGTGGCCGTTGATGGCCGCATTGTTGAAACGCTGTAACTAAACCGAAAGTTATAACACGTGTTATAACAAAACAATTGGAGCAATACCATTATGAATACACAATCTATGTACGCATTATCGCTAGACCAAATCGCCAACGCTATCGCTACTGTTGGCCACCAACGCACCATACTCGTACAGGGTCACATGGGTAACGGTAAGTCATCACTGCTCAAGACGTTAGCAGATAGATTCCCTACCCACACGCCATGCTACTTCGACTGTACCACCAAGGACTTGGGTGACATCAGCATACCATCACTCAATACCGACGAGGGATTCGTGACATACCTACCCAATGAGGAGTTCGGTATACACCACGGCAAGCCACTGATAATTAACATTGATGAGTTAGGGAAGGCTAATCCCGCAGTTAAGAATGCTCTCAACATTACTATGCTAGAGCACAAGGTAGGTACAAAGAAGTTACCAGAGGGTAGCATTGTGTTTGCCACTACTAACCTAGGCGCAGAGGGTGTGGGCGACCTACTACCACCACATTCACGTAATCGCATCACTGTAATCACTGCACGCAAGTCTACCAGTGACGAGTTTATCGACTGGGGTATCAGCAACGGTGTCGATCACAGTGTGCTCGGTTTTGTGCGCGAGTTCCCGCAGGTGTTGCAAGGCTTCGAGGACGTGAAGAACCCCGATGACAACCCGTACATCTTCCACCCCAAGCAGTCGCGTGCCGCGTTTATCACCCCAAGATCATTGGAGGCCGCGAGTGACGTGCTCAAGTTACGCGATCAGTATGACGATCACACCCTGACAGCTTTACTTATGGGTACTATCGGTGACCGTGGCGCTATGGATATGATGGCGTTTGTGAAGCTGGCCGACCAACTACCGAGCCTACAGTCTATCAAGGACGATCCGCTCAATGCCAAAGTACCCGAGTCAGCATCAGCCGTGTGCATGACAGTGTTCCGTGCTATGGGTGCGATGCAACGTGACTGGGTCGATGCGTGGGTGACGTACATGCAACGTCTCGACAAGGAGGCGCAAGGTCTGTTCGCCAATGGCATACGTGCTAACTCGTATGCACACCGCGATGTTGTGATGCAGAGCAAGGAGTTCACCGCGTGGGCTATGCAGAACAACTACATGTTCGCAAGTGACAAGGTATAGGAGAGAGACTATGTTGACTATAGGTAAACAACTTACTGCGGAGGAGCGACTGTCAAAGGCAGTCGTTGCCATCATGGGACACCCGAGATACACAGCACTAGCAGGTGTGTTGATGATCGGTGAGAAAACTATCGAGGACGATGTACCGACAGCGTGTACCAACGGGCGTGATGTGAAGTACGGACGTGCATTCGTTGACGGACTGACCGATGCCGAATTGCGTGGGCTAGTACTGCACGAGGACGAGGGGCACAAGCTACACCGCCACCTTGAGATATGGAAGTGGATGTATGAGATTGATCCGCATCTAGCTAACTGCGCGTGTGACTACGTTATCAACATCAAGATCGTCGATGACAACAGGCATGACGGGTTCGCCGAACTACCCGAGGGTGGGCTAGTCGATGAACGGTTCCGTGGTATGGACAGCGCACAGGTGTTCAACATCCTACGCAAGGAGCAGGACGAGCAGTCGCAAGACGATCAGGGTGGTGGCTCACAGGATAACGAGTCAGAGGGTGATGGTGAACCTACCAGCTCTCCCGGTGGTGGTAGCGCAGGACTTGACGAGCATGACTGGGAGGGTGCGCAGTCTCTATCCGATGAGGACAAGCGTGAGTTGGCGCGTGACATTGACGAGGCTATACGTCAGGGTGCTATGGCCGCAGGTAAGATGGGCGGTACAGGCAACCGCGATCTCGACGAGTTACTACAGCCACAGATTGATTGGCGCGAGGTGTTGCGTGAGTTCATACAGAACACGTGTGCAGGTAGCGACTACTCTACATACGCTCGACCCAATCGCAGGTTGATGAGTCAGGGTATCATCATGCCTAGCGGTATCAGTGAGCAGGTGGGTGAGTTGGTCATTGCCATTGACACGTCAGGCTCTGTCGGACAACGAGAGTTGACAGCGTTCCTGTCTGAGGTCAAGGGTGTATGCGACACAGTCAAACCTGACAAGCTACGCCTACTGTACTGGGGTAGTAGTGTTGTGGGTGACGAGGCATACGACATGCACGATCTAGACAATCTGGTCAAGTCTACCAAGCCTATGGGTGGTGGTGGTACCGATGTCAACTGTGTCACGCAGTACATGACCGACGAGGGTATCAAGCCTCAAGCGTGTATCGTTCTGACCGATGGCTACTTGTACTCTGGATGGGGTGATTGGACTTGCCCCGTACTCTGGGCGATACTGGACAACAAGAGCGCAGTGCCCGACGAGGGTAAGGCAGTACACATCAAGTCGAGGGATATGCTATGACAGCTAGGCTGATAAAGTTTATGGGTTCGCACCCTGAGTTAACAACAGGACACATGTACTCCGCGAGGGAGTACGCTAAGGTTGCGAACATCAAACCAAATGCTATGTCTACTAGGCTACACAGGGTGTTGGAGGTGCGTGACTCGCATCTGCGCCCTATGTACCAGAACTATGACTACGAGGGCAAGGCTATCAACAGGTCAGCAGATCGCCCGTTGAAGAGTTCTTTCGAGACACATGCAGAGAAGTTATCAGGTAAATGGTTAAACAGGAGATTGATATGAGCGATAACAATTACAAGCAAGCCCCGAAAGATTGCCTCCGGCATACTGCGGAGGAGATGCGTATGGAGTGGGCAGAGGCTGTCAACACTGTGGACGAGGCGTTGGAGTTCTACTATGAACACGTCAGAGATACACCAGTGGACAGTGACTATGACCGCAATGACGTGGGGACAGTGCAACGTGCGTGGCAACGCGTACAACAGGGGTAAGGTATGGACGATAAAGAGAAAGAAGACTACGGGTATAGAGCACTCGCACTATGTGTACTTGTTGCATACCTAGTAGTAAATCAAATGGTAACTAACTAGAAGTTATAACACGTGTTATAACAAAACAACTCGGAGCAATATTATGGCTATGTATAATTATGGGCTAGACAGTTTCACGCACGTGGAACATTTGTATAACAACACCAAACCAATCAGGGGTACTAACATAGTGCCTCTCGGGGATCGCAGACGTAGGTGGGAGTGCATCATCAAGGTGTCCCCACACCAGTACGTGTTATCAGATTACGGTAATCCCACGCACTATGCCGCCTCCACCCCAGCAGTGGTCTGGACTCGCAATGCCGATGGCACTGACACAGTGCAATTCCGTAACGAGAGTGGTGACGGCGCACACAATGGCAGGTACTCGTTCCTTGATCGTTGTATGCCTATGGGCATGAAGTTTATCGTAGACAGCGGCAAGCAGTACGTGCGTTGTGATGGCAACCGCTACTACCTACCCAAGGATGAGTACAAGCCGGTGGTGTTTACCATCAGTAAACAGAATCCAGTCGCAGGGCACCGACACAACGGGGTATGGACATTGACGAGCGACCCGCACCCTGTACCTGTCATACGAGTACGTGTTAACAAAGAAGTCAAGGCACCGTACAAGAAAGCTATCGACGAGTACTTGCACTGGGCGTGGACTATGACCCCGATACTTGAAGGCACTATGAACTGGGAGTCAAACCGCGAGGCAACGCGGTGCGCTAATGCAGTCAAGGGTGACATGTTCCTATGTATGCTGATGAACGAACAGCACGAGGCTCGTACCGATATGGTACACGCGTTCCTGTGTGAGTTAGCAGATAGCATGGGTAACAGATACTGGTCTGGGTTCTCTGACAATAACGTCAGCCTAACAAGTGACCCTAAGAAGTTCCGCACCAAGTTCAACACGTGGATCAACTACTATGGCGAGTTCAATGACTCCTTTGAAGAATACAGAGAGGTGAAATAACATGGCTGAATCACATTATTCGTACAACGATGAGGGGAAGTACTGTCTATATACAGTTGCTGACGCACAGAAGATTGCCCTGCCTTCACCCGCAGGTAACGCGACAAACCGTAAAGAGTTGAATTGGTTTATCAATGAGATAAAGAAAGCCTTCAGAGGTTGTGAGGTACGCCCTGACCACGAGAACAATGCCCGAGACATGGTGTATCACGTTTACTACCCCGAGGACGAATACACTATGGGTTGGATAGACGTGGGGTTCTGTCATACCAACGAGAAGATGGTGTACCGTGTGTACAGTAGAGACATAACCAATAACAAGCACACCAACTACTCTTCGGAGTTCCGTACAAAGATCACTGCCCTACAGGGACAGGCCAAGCAGAACGCAAAGAAGTACTTGCGCAGGTGTACGCACAGTGAGGTAGTGCTTGCCAGTAGGACTAAGTGTAGGAGTGCATTAATGCACGCGGTAGATGATACTCAAGATAAGCATTGCAAAGCGTGGACGCGACTGTTAGGTGCGAGGTGGGACAAGACAAAGGAAGAAACGACCACTCCAATACTCAATGAGATGTACATGCTGTTGGACTCTGGACATGAGTTCTTAGATAAGACTGTGCCAGATAACCTAACGTCTCTACGTGTGGCCAAGGAGGTGAAAGATCAATCCAAGGCTGACGCAGAGATGCCTATGTATGCTGTACGAGTATACGAGAGGTTAGGCAAGCAAGCGTTCGATGTGTGTCCCGTGGGAGATATGCACAATATGGAGAGAACTAGGTTGTTGGAGTTTGATACTTACTATGATGACTTACCCGATGGCGTGTTGGGTAAGCTGTCTACTCTGTCTATATGTGGGGTGGGAGACTACATACCGCAGGTTGGGTATCGCCACAGTGAGGCTCTGTTCTATGTCACGCAGTGATACAATATGGGACGATCCGACAGAGATGCCTAACGCTTACCGCGTTTCTACGCTGGGGTACACTAACAGTATCGAGGTAACGTGTTTAGGTATGAATTGTGTTGACTCGGAGTGTGAGGGGTTATATGATCTGGATGAAGATGTACCGGAGTGGCTTGAAGAAAGGCTCTCGGTGCTGATGATGTGTGACCCTACACCGCCCACCGAACCTGTAGAGGGTATTGGTAGGCGTATCGACGAGCACACGTTTTGGGTATTTAAATAGATAGTTAACTACATAATAGGATGTATATATGAAACTTAGAATTGCAATCGCATTAGTCGCTACTACTGTAGCTTATTCAGCCGTAACTCACGCGACATGTACTTATAGAGATGACGCTTGGGGTAACACTACGTATAGCTGTGACAGTGGACAGAGTGGTACGTTACGCACCGATGCTTGGGGTAATACCCGTGACTCTGGTACTGGGCTTACGTACAACAAAGATGCGTGGGGTAACACCCGTAGTAGTGATGGGACTACTTACCGTACCGATGCGTGGGGCAACCTGCGGGGTAGTGATGGGACTAGCGCAAGGAAAGATGCTTGGGGTAACACGGTCATAACCAACGGTAGCACTACAACTACTTGCCGCACGAATGCTTGGGGTAACGTAGTCTGTAACTGATACCAGTTCTCGACGAAAAGGAGAGGGTTATGGCGATGACGCCAGAAGGGAAAGTTAAGAAGAAGATCGTTGAGCAACTGAAAGCGTTAGGGTGCTACTACTTTTTCCCTGCTACTGGGGGATACGGTAAGAGCGGAGTGCCTGACATAGTAGGTTGCTACAACGGGAAGTTCTTTGGGATCGAATGTAAAGCGGGTAAGAACACACCAACAGCTTTACAGGAGAAGAATCTCAGGGAGATAAGCGAAGCGTACGGAATCGCGTGCGTAGTTAATGAAGACAACATGAATGATATTAAACAAATCCTCGGAGGATAGTATGAGTATTAATGATGCAACACCCGCCGATTGGGATCGGTTACGTAAACTCGGCCCTGCCATAGAAAAGACTGGGCTAGAGCATTGGGGCACGGCTATGGCCGACACGTCCGATGATATGGTCAACCACCCCAACCACTATACCTATGGCAATATCGAATGTATTGAGGGTATAGAAGCAAGCATGACTGCCGAAGCATTCCAAGGGTACTGCAAGGGTGCCTGTCTGAAATACCTTTGGAGGTACGAGCGAAAGGGCAAGCCGTTAGAGGACTTGCAGAAAGCGCAGTGGTACCTAAACAAGTTAATAGAGGTTATGGACTATGAGTAAGGGTAGCCGTCAGCGCCCTACTGCTCAGGCGTTCTGGGAAAACTGGGATAAGGTGTTTGGGGATAAGGAAGCCCCTAAGCATATCACCGAAGCCGAACACAAGGCAGACATGGAAGTAGTGGACATAGAGGAGGATGAAGATGGACTTGATAACGGTTGACTTTGAAACGTATTATGACAAGGACTTCTCTCTCCGTAAGATGACAACAGAAGCCTACATACGTGACCCTCGTTTTGAGGTAGTGGGTGTAGGTGTAAAGGTAAATAACAATGCTACAGAATGGGCTAGTGGTACGCACGAAGAACTTAAAGAATACTTACATACATTCGATTGGGGTTCATCTGTACTACTATGTCATAACACTTTGTTTGATGGCGCTATTCTTAGTTGGTTATTTGACGTTCATCCTCGCGTTCTTACTGACACCCTTTGTATTGCTCGTGCTCTTCACGGTGTTGAAGTTGGCGGCTCTCTCCATGCGCTTACGCAGAGATACGGCCTCGGCGCTAAAGGGACAGAAGTACTAGATGCGATAGGTAAGCGTAGGCTGGACTTCACTGATGCGGAGTTAGATAAGTACGGCGACTACTGCATCAATGATGTGGAGTTAACCTATAAGCTGTTTAATGTTATGGGCAGAGGGTTCCCCAAGGGGGAGTTACGCCTCATAGACTGTACGCTACGTATGTTCGTGGAGCCTGTACTGGAGTTGGACTTAGGGCTACTTGAGCAACACTTGGAAGACACCAAGCAGATAAAAGAAGACCTAATAACGTCTTCTGGTGTTACTAAGAAAGAACTTATGAGTAATCCTAAGTTTGCCGAATTGCTTGAGGGGCTAGGCGTTATACCCCCTACAAAGATAAGCCTTACCACTAACAAAGAGACGTTCGCGTTCGCTAAGAATGACGAGCAGTTTAAGGCATTGGAGAACCACTCCGACCCTAAAGTGCAAGCACTCGTAACTGCTAGGCTATGCACCAAGAGGACGCTTGAGGAATCACGTACTGAGAGGTTAAGAGGGATAGCTAAACGCGGACTTCTCCCGGTACCTGTAAGATACTACGCGGCACACACTGGTAGGTGGGGTGGCGATGACAAGATCAACATTCAGAATCTACCTAGCCGTGGTGTGAATGGTAAGAAGTTAAAGAACAGTATGCTTGCCCCCGAAGGGTACATGATGGTTGACTGTGACTCGTCGCAGATCGAAGCGCGTGTACTGGCGTGGCTTGCAGGGCAGGATGATTTAGTCCAAGCGTTTACCGATAAGGAAGACGTGTATATAAAGATGGCGTCTAAGATATACAACATACCAGAAGAAGCGGTCACGAAAGACCAACGCTTTGTAGGTAAGACTACTATCTTGGGTGCAGGATATGGCATGGGTGCGGTACGCTTTGCAGACCAGCTACAGTCGTTTGGTACCCACATGGACGTAGAGGAAGCACGCAGGGTAATCCGAATCTACCGAGACGCTAACTGGAAGATAAACACGTTATGGCGTGACTGTCAGAACATGCTGGTTGAGATGTCGCGTGGTAACTCCGGTAGTCTCGGCCCCAATGGGATAGTTAAGTACGGGGCTGATGGGCATAATGGTTGGATACTACTACCGTCTGGACTCAAGATGCGGTATGACGACTTACAGTACGAGCAGGGTGAGCGTGGGCCGGAGTTTAAGTATAAGACTCGGCGCGGGTACACTAGGATATATGGCGGTAAGGTCACAGAGAATATATGCCAAGCGATAGCTAGATGTATCATTGGCGATCAGATGTTAGCGATTGCTAAAAGGTATAAGGTCGCTTTGACTGTACATGATTCCGTGGTATGTTGTGTACATGAGGACGAACTTAAAGAAGCTACACGTTACATTGAAGAGTGTATGAGTAGCACCGCACCTTGGGCGGAAGGCTTGCCTATCACGTGCGAATCAGATAATGGTAAATCATACGGAGAAGCGGCAGGATGAGTGATATAGAAAAAGCAATGAAAGAAGCCCACGCGTTCGCGGACAGGGAACTAAAGAAAGCACGTAGCAGTGTGTCTGAACTACGCCCTAAGATTGTAGAGTACGCCTTTGGTACTGTAGAAATTAGTAGGATACATGCGGTAGGTGTTGCAGTTGTGTTGATGATACTAGGAGCATGGTTTGGGTAATGTAACGGATATTAACGAGTTTAAGCGTGCCAAAGAAGTAACCTCTAATTTCCCCGAAACTGACGGAGACTACCTGACTATAATAGTAGGAGAAAAAGAGGGGGAAGAACTAATACTTATAGAGCAGTGCGAGATGGAAGGTACTGTGGAGCATAAGAATACTATATGTATGGATAAGGATATGTTGCACACGTTGATAGCTGAGTTAGTAGTGGTCGCAGGTATCCTAGAGGGTAAAGAATCGGAATGAGTAGATATATAATATTATTTCTAGGTACGCGTTACGTGGATGGTATGTACACTGACAAAGAAATGGCTGAAGGGGTTATGGAATATTTCGCAAATGAAAAATTTCCTAGCTTACAGTTTACATTAGGAGAGGCACCGAAAGGCTTTGCAGTAACTGATGACATATTTTGGTCTAGGCATCACGACAGTATAGTTAAACTTGATTGCCTCCGATCTTATTCGCGGGGGTTACGTTGAGCATTGCACCGTGGTCGTTCTCAAAGATTAAGTCGTTCGAGCAGTGCCCTAAGAAGTTCTACCACCTCAAGGTGGCAAAGGACTACAGGGAGCCAGAGACAGAGGCCATGCTATATGGCACTGCCGTACACCTTGCCGCAGAGGAATACATTAGGGATGGCACTCCGCTACCCGAAAAGTACAACTACTGCAAAGACGTACTTGATGTACTGAATGGCATAGAAGGTGAGAAGCTGTGCGAGTTGGAGATGGGGCTTACTGAGAACCTAGAGCCATGCGGGTTCCGAGATGACAACGTGTGGTGGCGTGGTATTGCCGATTTAGTTATCCTAAACAAACGCACCAAAACAGCTTATGTGGTAGACTACAAGACAAGTAAAAATACTAGGTACGCTGATAAAGGCCAGTTAGAACTGATGGCTATGAGCATGTTCAAGATGTACCCCAAGCTAGAGAAAGTGAAGGGCGGCCTATTATTTGTAGTGTGTGGTGAGTTAATAAAGGAAGACTACTCCAAGCCGGATGAGCCTAGGCTATGGGAGAAGTGGTTATCAGACTACAGCCGCATGGAACAAGCATTTGAAAATGATGTGTGGAATGCCCACCAAAGTGGATTGTGTCGTAGGCACTGTATCGTTACAGAGTGCGTACACAATGGGAGAAACTAATGCGCAGTAAAAGAAAGAAGCAGGTCAATGCCCCTGTCGGCAGTAAAGCGTTCGAGGCTAGGATGGAGCGACAACGTGCCAGACGCAAGATGGACAGAGAAGGTAAAGACGCTAACGGTAACGGTAAGGCTGACAAGCGTGAAGGTAAAGACGTTAGTCACAAGAAGGCACTGAGCAAAGGTGGCACTAATAAGGACGGTGTTACAGTAGAGGATCGCTCAAAGAACCGTAGCCGCAACTATAAAAAGAAAGGCAGTAGAAAGCCTAGGTAAAGAACTCCCTATTGGTATGGGTTGACGCGTGCTTGATGCGTCGTTAAATGATGTTGTGTCCTTTCCTTGGGACACCTATTACACCTCCGTGGTAGGTACGCGACATAAAATCGAGTAGTCCGAAGGGGGCGCGTTTGGGATATTTCGCGCTCCGATCATAAGTAGACTTAGCCCTATCTATGGACGAAGCAGGGCCATTAAACTTTTTCGCGTGACGTGGACACCCACTTCATGCTATTTCGTATCGGAGCGATAAATGAAGATAGTAGATGATAAGGCGTTATTACTTACGCTACGTAACCCCGCAAAGGTTACATCGGTTATACCAAAGAGCAGGGAGTTAGCAAACAACCAAGTACTTGTTAACTGGGGATTAGAAGAGACACAGGTACTGCGCAACATGAACATCAATGCGCCATCCCCCATAGAATCTAAGTACGATTGGACAGGTAAGTACACTCCGTTCGATCACCAGAAGACTACAGCTAGTTTTTTCACGTTGAACCGCAAGGCTTTCTGCTTTAACGAACAGGGTACAGGTAAGACTGCCAGTGCTATATGGGCGTCAGACTACCTGATGAAGCAGGGGGTGATACGTCGAGTGTTGGTGGTGTGCCCTCTATCTATTATGGACTCTGCGTGGCGTAACGACTTATTCAGTTTTGCTATGCACCGCAAGGTAGACGTGGCGTATGGGGCGAAGGCTAAACGCGCTAAGATAATCGAGGGCGATGCTGAGTACGTGATAATAAATTATGACGGGGTGGAGATCGTAGCAGACGCCGTGGCTAACGGGGGGTTTGACCTCATAATAGTTGACGAGGCTACGCACTACAAGAACCCACAAACGAAACGATGGAAGACCATGAACAAGTTAGTGGGGCCAAGTACGTGGTTGTGGATGATGACAGGTACTCCCGCCGCGCAAAGCCCTACCGATGCGTATGGCATAGCCAAACTTGTTAACCCCAATGGAGTGCCTAGGTTCTTTGGGTCATTCCGCGACCAAGTAATGCGTAAGGTAACAAACTTTAAGTGGGTACCGAAAGAAGATGCTACCAACACAGTGCATAGGGTACTGCAACCCGCCATACGATTCACCAAGGAAGAGTGCCTAGACTTACCTGACATGGTGTACACCAAGAGAGAAGTGCCTTTGACTAGGCAACAGACTAAGTACTATAAAGAATTAAAGAATAAGATGGTAATGCAGGCGGCAGGAGAACAGATAAGCGCCGCCAATGCCGCAGTTAACATGAACAAGTTATTACAAATATCCGCAGGTGCGGTATACACCGACGATGGGGACTCTCTTGAGTTTGATATATCCCCCCGCTATAAGGTACTCCGAGAAGTAATAGATGAGTCTAGTAAGAAGGTGTTGGTGTTCGTACCGTTCAAACATACGATTGATCTACTGACTAACAAGTTGCGTGATGATGGTATATCTACGGAAGTAATACGTGGAGACGTGAGTGCCGGTAAGCGTACGGAGATATTCAAACGGTTCCAAGAAGCTGATGATCCCCGAGTGTTGGTCATACAACCTCAGTCAGCGGCGCACGGTGTAACACTAACTGCGGCAAACACGGTGGTATGGTGGGCACCGACAAGTTCCTTGGAAACCTACGCACAGGCTAACGCTCGTGTACACAGATCAGGACAAGATCACAAATGTACCGTTGTGCAGCTCCAAGGTTCGCACGCAGAGAAACGTGTTTACGCACTGCTTGACAATAGAATAGACATTCACACAAAAATGATAGACCTTTACAAAGAAATACTTGACTAGCTAACAATAAGGCAATAAAGTGTACGTCCCGTTAGTAAAGGAGCGTATAATGAGTGAAGTAAAGTCTACCGCTGAACAGTTAACCAAGGTTTATCTCAAGATCAAAGATAAGCGTTCAGAACTATCGGCGGCGTTTAAAGAAGAAGACGGCAAACTGACTGAACAGATGGACAAGGTAAAGAAAGCCTTGTTGGAATACTGTAAAGAGCAGGGCGTCGATAGTGTAAAGACTTCAGCAGGATTGTTTTATAGGTCTGCCAAGACTAGGTATTGGACTAGTGATTGGAGCAACATGCACGAGTTTGTTTTGGAGCATGAAGCACCCGAGTTACTTGATAAGCGACTCAACCAGACGAACATGAAGCAGTTCCTAGAAGAGAACCCCGACCTTGTACCTAAAGGTCTTAACGTAGACTCAGAATATGTAGTCTCAGTGAGGAGAAAATAATGGCGGCATTTGTACCAGTCGAAGATGTAGCGAAGCACTTTGCAGTGTCTATCTCTACTGTGCGTGCATGGATACGCACTAATAAAATCCCAAGCGATACCTATGTAAAGATAGGCTCTACTTATCGGTTTAAGTTGCCGGAGTTAGAAGCCGAACTTTTGGGTAAGCCTGCGGTAGTTGTAGATGAAGCACCCCAAGGCGACATGATGTATGAGCAGTTAGAGTTAGACTTGGATGAAGACGCCTGATGAGCAGTAACGGGCTACGCCGAATCAGCATACGTGGTGGCAAGTTTCACGTTATAGCTGATGGTGAAGAAGTTACTAGGGACTTAGGCTATATGGATGTGGTGATAGTAAATGCCGCACCAGTATCTCGCGCTTACTATGGCGATGCGTATGACCCCAATAGGGTTGCGGTACCAACGTGTTGGTCTTCTGACACACAGGTACCTTCAGTAGATGTACCCCAAGAGCAACGGCAAGCAATGCGTTGTATGGACTGCCCTCAAAATATAAGAGGTTCAGGCCAGTATGGGGGTAGGGCTTGTCGGTTCTCTCAACGACTAGCAGTTGTATTTGGGGATAACCCCGAAGAGGTGTATCAGTTACAGATACCTGCCACGTCTATATTCGGCAGTACCAATAGCGGAGACATGGGTATGCAAAACTATGCTCGGTTACTCGCTAAACATGACACACCTGTAGTTACTATCACCACCAAGATTTACTTTGATGAGGGTAGTACAGTACCAAAACTTTGCTTTAAGCCGGTAGACCGTTTAGACGAAGACACACTTGAGAGGGTTTCGGCCATGATTGACCACGAAGATACTATTCGGGCGATCACTATGTCTATCCCTATAACAAGTGAACCTGTGTCTCCGTTCAGTGCGGTGGAAGGTTTCGAGTTAAATGCAAACTAATTAATTAGGATTTATCAGATGGCTACAAATAATCAATATGTAATCTCAAACGTCGAAGCCCTATGGCCTCGTATCAATAAGACTTACAAGTTCGACAACGCAGAGAACCGCACTGTACCGTGTGACGCGTTTGACGAAGGCGCTAAGTATGAAACCCGCTTCCGTATGACTAAAGACCAAGCCAAGGCTCTGTTCATGGAAATGGTTAAAGCGTATGAAGCCAAGAAAGAAAAGGGCTGGCCTGACAAGTTCGACATGCCCTTCAAGAAAGAAGAAGATGGCACTTACACGCACAAAGCATCACTGAAAGGGGCGTACGGTAAAGATGCTACGTTTAAACCTGTACAGTACGATGCAAAAAGCGTTAAACTACCAGACGACTTCATGCTTACCACAGGTAGCACAGTCAATGTAGCAGTTACGTTTACTCCGTACAACATGCGCGAAGCAGGTGTATCTCTACGACTACGTGCAGTACAGGTTATCAAGTACGTACCTATGGAAGCCGCATCACCGTTCGGTGCTGTAGAGGGAGGGTTCCAGTTCTCTGCGGAAGAAAATCCGTTTGAAATAGCTGAAGCCCCCGCTAAAGCCCCTGCGGAAGCAGTAACTGATGAGTTGTTTGGGGATGATGAACCCGCAAAAGTCGAGGAGCCTAAGAAGGTAGTTAAGAAGAAGGCACCCGCACCAAAAGCATCTGACGATGCACTGGCTGATATAGTAGCCGACTGGGACGACTAGTCCCTGCAAGACTGAACTGTAGCTAGGACATATTCCGAAAAGGGCGTGCAAGCGCCCCTGCTACAATACCTCTCGGATTTAGGTATTTATTATGCAAGTAGAAGACTTTTTAAGAAGGGTACTGGGGGAAGATGGGCACTACTGCTTATTCTCTTTCCGTACAAAAGATGACAGGAGGGTACAGAAGTTTTACACCTCCGTAGGGGATATGGCTGATGCCGCACGTGACCTAGATAGCAAAGGATATGATTCTTATTTTGCACTTAGTACATTTAAAGAAACAAACTCACGTAAAGTAGGTAACGTACACCAACTCAAGTCTTTCTTTTTAGACCTCGACTGCGGGGCTACCAAAGACTACCCAGATCAAGATAAAGCCCTTGTAGCATTACAGGGGTTCTGTAAGACGTTATCACTACCCAAACCTAAACTGGTTAACTCTGGCCGTGGCGTTCACGCATACTGGTTCCTTTCGGAGTCGATAGGGTTGGACGACTGGCTACCTGTAGCAGAACGTCTAAAGAAGTTATGTGCTGAACACGGACTACTGGCTGACCCCGCTGTCACCGCCGATGCCGCTAGGGTACTGCGTGTACCTACTACGCACAACTACAAGACCGACCCACCATCACCTGTAGAGTTCTTTGGAGATGACCATCCTGATGACGTAGACTTTGACAAGTTCTCTACGCTATTGGGAGGGGGGTTGATACCAGTTCCCAAGAAAATGACCCCGTCCGGTAGCAACGCTGTCATGGATGCGTTGATGGGTAACAAGCAAAACAAGTTTAAAGACATCATAGCTAAGACCATGAACGGCACTGGTTGCGACCAGATAAAGACTATATGGAAAGACCAAGAGAATTGCAGTGAACCCATGTGGAGGGCGGGACTGTCTATCGCTAAGTTCTGCGTGGACTCCGAATCTGCGGCTCACAACATATCTAAGAAGCACGAGGGGTACACTCCCGAAGACACACGGGAGAAGATGGAACTGATTAAAGGCCCGTACAAGTGTACGTCTTTTGACGAGTTTAACCCTGACGTATGCCCGAACTGTCCTAACTGGGGCAAGATAAAATCCCCCATAGTGTTAGGCAGTAGCGTGGTGGAGGCAACGGAGGCAGACAACATCGTAGAAGTACCCGCGTTAGACCTCCCCTTTGCACCTGCTACTACCTACGTTATTCCGGCGTACCCTAGACCATTCTTTAGGGGAACCAACGGCGGTGTTTATATACGGACTACCAATGCCGAGGGCGACCCTGACGAGAAGGTCGTGTACCACAATGACCTGTACGTGGTTAAGCGTATACAAGACGTGGAGATGGGTGAAGCTGTAGTTGTTAGACTACACCTGCCTAAAGATGGAGTGAGGGAGTTCACAATCCCGCTTACCTCCGTTACCTCCAAAGAAGAATTACGGAAGCAGATGTCCATGAACGGGGTTGCTGTTTCGAGGATGGACGATCTTATGACTTATATGACTACTTGGGTAAACGAGTTACAGGCTACCAGCGTTGCAGACGAAGCACGTAGGCAGTTTGGATGGACTGATGATTCGTACACATCGTTTGTAGTAGGCAACCAAGAAATATTTGAAGATAGTATAAAGGCCAATCCTCCTTCCACTCCTACGGTGGGCTTGTTCCATGCGTTTGAACCCAAGGGTACTTTGCAAGAGTGGATCGACATGGCTAACTTCTACGACCGTGACGGGTTTGAACTACATCAGTACATAGTTGCGTCCGCGTTTGGATCACCTCTTATGGCACTTAGTCCGGTAGCTTGCTCGGGGTTCCACGTGCATAGTAAGGAGAGTGGCCTTGGTAAGACTACTGCTATGTTCGTAGGGGCATCTGTATGGGGCAACCCCGAAGAGTTAGTGCTGGATAAGAACGATACGCAGAACTCTAGGATGCTACGTGGAGAAGTGTACCATAACCTGCCACTGTACATTGACGAGATGACTAACGCTAAAGGCGACGACCTATCAGACATGGTGTACCAACTGACTGGGGGTAAGCAGAGGAACCGCATGACTGGCGGTGGAGCAAATACGGAACGGGCACGCGGTAAGCCTTGGAGCCTACAGGCTGTCACTACAGGTAACACTAGCATCATCGAAAAGATAAGCATGTACAAGAATGGGCCGAAGGCGGAGGCTCAACGTATGCTAGAGACCAAGGCAGTTAAGCTGTTTAAAGAAGCGGGAACTAAGAGCATTACTGATGCTCACGCACGCAACGCTGTGTCTATATACGGCCACGCCGGAACGGTTTACATACAGTACGTTATGAAGAACCTAGAAGAAGTAAAGAAGCTACGCGACTCCGTGCAGGCAAAGATAGATGAAGTGGCAGGACTCACCGCTGAGAACCGATTCTGGTCAGCAGGTGCGGCAAACAACCTGACAGGTGTACTCGTGGCTAAGAAGATAGGGCTAGTTAACTACGACACTAACAAGCTGTTTAAGTATGTTATCAAGTTACTACGTGAGAACTTAAATGCGGTAGCTGACATGGGTTCTTCTGCGGCAGATACCCTCAACGACTATATCCACGAGCATTGGGGTAGCATACTTAAAATTAAGAGCAGTGACGACCTACGCAAGAATCAGGGCAACGGCATGGACGACCTAGTTATACCCGAACTAGACCCTAAAGTGCGGCTAGTTGGTAGGTATGAGACTGACCTCAAACGTGCGTACCTAATACCTAAACCACTGAAGGCATGGTGTGGGCGACAGCAGATAAACTACGGATCGTTTATACAGGAACTCAAAGATGGCTTTGGGGCTAAGACCACTAAGGTGCGACTTACTAAAGGTACTACTACCGTGTTACCTCTAACGCACGTGTTGTTTGTGGACTGCTCTAAGGTAGATGTAGAGACACAGTAACGTGTTAATGGTAGATGACATATCCCCTGACGGAATAAAAATCGTAACAAACTGGGGCGCTATGCACGTGGGAGCATCTGTGTTTATACCGTGTCTAAACACACAAGTAGCTAAAGAACAGGTTGTAAAGCTGTTTAAACGTAAGAAATGGCAAGTTAAAACAAAAATAGCCATAGAAAATGGCAAATTAGGTATACGTATCTGGCGGACTATATGATACTATATGGGACGTAGTGGGACTCTCCCCTGACTCACTATGGTTATACCCCTCTCAACCCCCTGCTCGTTTCCGAGGCGACAGGGGGTTTTTTATTAATACCCTTTGTTGTACTGCATGTTACTAACCATTATCGCGTGTTGCATCAGCGGGTTTACAGTAACTCCGTTGTGCATCTTAGCTGACGTAGCCATGTGCGATTTAACTGACTTCATTATCTGCTCAGGAGTTACCGCCACAGTAGGGTGTCGGTTGTTATGGGCTATTATATCTTTTAGCACTTCCCCCATAGTTTCGTGATCGCCCATTCGTTGTGCAATGTAGAACTTCTTAGTGAGCATAGACCGCTTAGAAGTAATGGCTTTTTCTACTCCTTTGTTCCGTGCAGATATTTCTTGACGGTACGTATATTCCGCAGGGGGGAATCCGAAAGCCTGCGCCGCAAAATCGCCTACAGTCATGTCATCGTATATAGGGTCTTTCCTGCGAGATTGTATACCGCCTTCTCTTGCGTAACGCCCTACGGTGCTACGGTACAAATTAGTAATACCGGCAGGCATAAGGCTCTCCATACCACGCTCAAAGCTACCGTACTCGCTTGAGTTGAAGTCATCGTATGCACGCTTGAGTCTAGTGCCTGTGCTTAATGCGGGGCCGCCCAAGTAGAACCCTAGGCTCTCTTCGAGAGATGGGTCTTTGTTAAACCTGTTCTCCTGCAACACTAGGTTACTTAAACTTACACGTGAGGCTACATCCGTACCTGTTAGCGCGGTGACTGCACCTTTGTACCAACCTTCACCTAAGTATTTACGTGTTATGGTGCGAGCATCGTCCTCTTCATCATCCAAGAACATGTCAGCTATCATAGTGACTGCGCCATATAGCGGAAGCCCCTGCACCCCAGCAAAGAATAACGCCGACATGTGTGTACCCAACATCTGTTTAAACGCCATGTTGCGTAGTTCCTTACCCTCAGCGTCATTAGCAAACATATTATCTGAAGCTAACTTAGCAGATTTCAACATGGTGTAGTACATCTGTAGGCCGTAACTCTTATACATCAAAGCCACACGCCCGATACCCTGCTGTGAGTACCCTGCCGCAGTCTCTAGTACGGAACCGCCGTTGGTTTCCTGTGCAAAGTATAGGGCTTCTTCCGCCGCTAACTCCATACGCGCTTCGGAACTACTAGGCACGTCTACAAACTTGGCCTGTACCGCACTGTAGAACTTCTTATCTCCTTCAGCCTTGTGCATAGCATCTAGCTTGTCTAGGTTGAGGTCGTATGACGCGGCTACGGTTGTCTGGCGGTTAAACCTTTCTGCCGCGTTAAACATAACAGCAGACAGGGCAGACGTACTATCTAGGAATCTAAGCGCGGGGTTCTTGTTCTTTTTACGCCCTACGTCATTCACGCCTAGCTGGTCGGCTATAGTAGAGTGATGTATCTGTCCACGATTCTTAGCCATCTTTACTAGAGGTATCATACGATTGAAGTGCTTTATCTTCGCGTCAGCTTCCGCCTTGGTAGCAGAGGTATCCCGTATTTTCTTCTCTTGAGAAGGTTTTAAGGTGTACACATCGTCCCTAGTAACGACTCCGTTAGCATCAGTAGTGCTAACTTCTTTAATGTCGTAGTACTCGTCGATAGATATTTTAGATGCACCCACAAACTTGGACGCCCTACCCAAAGCGGCTGTAGATTCCATAGCCCCAAATTTACTTGTTAGGTATGGCCCAACTACTAGAGGTATCTGCGACAAGTTAACAAGTGCTGACGAGGCGTTGAAACCAATGGTGTAGATAAAGGCTGTCTGGTTAGCGCGTTGGAAGTACGGCTCCGTTCCTTTGTTCTTAGCGCCTCTCCGTGCAAAATCTGCACGTTCCAGCATTTCATCTCTAACCCTACCGAATGTATCTCCGTTAACGCCTTTAGGAGCGCCCTTGTCATACACTTCATCTATGGCTCTTTCAATCGCACGTATATCTCCACCATAACGCATCTTCTCTATTTGAGCGCCAAGGTCGTAACCTTTTACTTGCATACCTAGCCCAGCATCTTGGATGTACCCAAGGGTGTTCTTACGCTTTTGTAGAGACTTAGCAAAAGAAGTTTCTGGGAGAGACTCGATAAACAACCGCATGACTTGCTCTTGCATTTCCGCGTCTTTATCCTGCCCACTTGCAGATATTACGTCTAGTACGTCAGCTACGAAAGAACCTGCGGGAGCACTCTTCCAACTAGACTTCCTAGTGTCCGCATTATATGACTCTACTGTACCTTCTACAGTGTCGGCGTCATCTTGGACTGTCCTCAAGGCGCTATCCCGCTCTCCCTTAGTTTCAAACATAAGGAATACTGGTTCTTCCCGTATGTTACCGTTGTCGTCAGCGATGCGAGTAGAGTAAGACAGCTTATAGTTACCTTGGCGTATAAGAGGGAAGTACACATCCATAGTCTTGCTATCTAATAGACGTTCGTTCATCTCTTTCTTTATCTTCGCTTTAGTAGAACTAGGCGTGTTATCACCTATTGCGTCTATCTCGCGGTTAATAACAGATATAAGGTCTTCGTGCATACGCTTGTATTCTGCACGCAGAGCGGTGAACTGATCCCTACCGCCTTTGTTTAACTTCTTCCATTGCTCTTGGTTGGCTTTCCACACTTCAAATAGATTTCTGTCGTCTAGTGCAGTCTGCCCGCTGTATTTCTTTTTAGCTTCCGCCTCAGTAAGGGTAGGGTCTACCTGATATATGGTAGCGCCGTGTTCTTGGCTGTAGATAATGTTATCTAGCAACTGCTTCTGCTCTACGTTCTTCTTGGCCCACTTGTTGTAAGCCTCCAAGACCTTCTCTATCTTACCATCCGCTCTTGCGATAGCCCCCCGCTGTTCCTCGAACTTGGCGTGTAGCTTTATGCCTAACTGACCAAACCCATTGTTTCTGGCCACATCGCCCAGTGCTTGAGAACCTGTTAACTTGAGAAGGACTTCTTTAGCCGTACCTTTAACGCCGCTGTTTAAGAAGTCCGTAGCACCTTCAATGAAAGACCGCTTGGAGCCAGTAGACACGCGCTTTTGGATGTCCGTCATATCGTCCATTACTTTTCTAACACCGTCTTGGGTAGACACCATGTTCATCGCGGGTGCGTCTATGGTATTAATGTTAGGTGACAGCATGGTGAGTATAGCCGCATCAGCGGAGTCCAACGCAGAACCTACAGGCTTAGTGTCCATGCCGATAAGTCTTCGTACAAAGTTAGTAACTGCACGGTAGAATCGCTCTAAGGCACTGATGTCTTGGCCTTTCGGGTTGATAGACGCTAGCTTGTGCTGGAAGTCGGGATTACTGAACGCCTCAGCGACAAACTCGTTAAGGTTCTTTGCGCCGTAAGCTGTGTCTAAGTACGGCTTAACGTCTTCGTACAACTTGTTTAACTGCTTAGTTGCTGGGTGTGACTTGTTCTTCAGCACGTTAATAGTAGCCGCGTGCGTAGTCTCATGCAGTAAAGCATGTATGGTCAGGGGCATATTCGAGTTAAGTATTACGGTGTTGATCTTAGGATCAAACAAACCTGCAACGTCACTTCTGTCCCCAATGTCGTAGCCTTTGTCTTTTATAGCGGCCTCATTAGCCAACTCTATCTTGGTATCCCCTGTGTTTTCAGCCAATGCTCTAGCTATCTGCTTCACGCGTTTACTCTTAGCACTCTTAGCAAGGGACTGCAATGCGCCTTTTAAATCACCTTTCTTCAACAACGCGCTAACGTCTTTAGGCAAACGCTCCATAGCCTCGACAGTTACCTTGGGGTCTAGTTCCAAGTTAAGTATGTCAATCTTACCGCCGCCCGCTAGGAAGTTTACCGTGTCAGTCGCTATCCTTGCCGATACTTGTGCGGGGGACATATCTTCAGCAAGAGGTGGTGTGGTAGCGGTCTTGGCCTTACCTTGCACATTCTCTACGGCTTCGGCAATGGTCGCCAGTTCTTGTTCTTTCTTACTTAACTTTCGTTGTGCCCTAGGAGTCTCTTCGACTACTTTCTCGGCTTTCTTTTTGGGCTTTTTACGGTCTGGGATTACCTGTACCTTACCCTTACTAGCTTTTTCTATCTTCTTATTTCTTGCTTGTTCTTGACGCGTCTTTCTATCTTCTACTAGTTGGGCTTCTGCCGCTTTAGTACCGCGCTCATCAATGGTTTTCTGGGCCGCAGTTGCTCTTTCTTTAGCGACTTGCAGTTGCCTATCCAGTTGGGCGTTAGTCTCTGCACTGAGGTTGTCTTTAGCCCACGATAGTACCGCTTGAGCATTGGCTCCGCCTGTACCCTGTAAGTTTTCTGCGAGCGGGTCTACACCTGTAGGTAGCGTACCGCTAGGCTTAGTCTCTTTTGCCTCGTCATAGACTCTATACTTTTTGCTCTGTGGATCACCCGCTTCGCTAACAGCATTGATAAGTGCATCAGCAGGAGTGTCGAACTGGTTTAAGTATTTTTGCACTACTTTAGCTTGCGCCTGCGTTTCTTTTGCCCCCTCGGTAAGGTCTTTACGAACCTGTCTTGGGAAAGTTGTACCCTTTAACGTCTCTAGCTTTGATGTATCTTGATCCAGTGCAGAATGGCGACCTATAAACTGGTCACTTTTGTTAAACTTAAACTTGTTTGTGTCTGGATTAATGGTACGCACAGGAGGAGCAGTCTTTGCCGCAGGAGCCTCGGCAGTGCTAGAGGGAGTGAACCCGACCTCTTCCGGCTTCTTCTGCATATCTGTTTTGGCGGTGGGTAACTTTTTACCAGTTAACTTCTTAACTGTCTGCGCTACCGTAGGAGACACGGAAACCTGCGCTTCGCCCTTTACGGGTATATTAGCCTGCGCAAGTAATGCCTTAGCCTGCGCGTCGGGTTGTTTGCCACTAACTTGTTGTTCGGCTTCTTTTACAGGTATACCTTTTAACTCTGCCACTGCTTTTGCTGTAGCTTTTTGTCGGGCTAATGCACCACGCTTAGTTCCTTTTCCTGCTCTAGCAGGGCTAGTGCCTTCGACAGGGCTGTCCAATCCTGCAACGTCAGTTGGTGCAGTATCTCTGGCACCTTCAGGGGTCTCTCTCCCTGCCACGACTGCTGGACTATCTTGAACGCTGTCTCTACCTCTTTCTGTGTCAACTGCTGTAGTAAGTCCACTTTCGTCTCCAGTTTCGATAGCACGGCGGGTCACGCCTTGTCTCTTGGCGGCGGTCTTACTCTGCATACCACCTAAAGGTTGCTGCTGTTGAGTTTGTTTAGGCTTACGCTCCTTAACTTGTGCTTCTAACTGCGCTAGTGCCGCTCTGTTCTCGGTTGCTACGGCGGCATCTCTAGCCTCTGCTTCTGCAACATCGAGGGTACCTTCAAATAGTACGGCGTATTCTTGCTCTATAGCACGTTTTTCTTCTGCGTCTCTAGCCGCCTGAGCTTCGTCTTCTGCGAGCATGGCTTCAATCTCAGCCGTCTCTTCCATGTCCCGTATCTGTTCGTCTTCTGCGCGGGCTACCATGTCAGGTTGTTCAGATATAGCTTCTTGGTCTGCCGCTTCTGCCGCTTTCCTACGCTCTCGCGCTATCTTTTTACGTCCATACCCAGCTAAGATTTGTTCTGCTAGTTCCGCATCTTCCGCAGAACTATTTTCGTCTGCTACTATAGCTTCTAGTTCCGCAAGTTCTGCATCTTCTAGTTCAGCCGCAAATAAATCTTCTTGGGTGTCTCCGCGCTTATCTCTGGCTTCTTGTTGGCGACGTTCAAACTCAGACTGCGCACGCCTATCGCGTACATCTGCACTGGGCATGTCCCCCAATGCTACTTGATCTTCTGCTTCTTGCTCTCTTCTAGCTTCGTCTCGCGCTCTACTAGCTTCTTCTTGTTGCGCACGGGTGCCAGCTTCTCCGGTAGGACTTACTACTATGTCATCTGATGGCGCGGGGAGTAGCCCTGCGATTTCTACCGCTTCTTCGTCAGTTATGTCAGGAGCTTCGCCGCCATCGGCAGTGCGAGAACGCCCCTTAACAAGTACGTCTGTAAGCGCCTGTAATATGGCACCTGCACCGCCTCCTATGGTAGCTTCATCGAGCACACCAGCATTGAGTAGTTCTGCTTCGGGGTCATACCCACGAGCGTTAAGGTTCTGTAATATTGCGGCAGCGGCTTCCTGTGCGCCTTCAGTTACGCCGGTAGCTGCGGCACTACGCACACGACTGCCCATGCCTGATATGGCTTGTGGGCCAAGTTTGTCTAATACTTTTTGTACGCCGGGAATCTGAAGTCCCTTGGCGATTCTACCTAGGGGAGCAATCTCAGTCAGGCCGATAGCGGTACCACGGAGGGCGGCGGCACTTCTTTCTTCTTCGGTAGCACCGAACTCTCGTGCGCGTTCACTTGCCTCACCTGCACCTGCACCGCCAGCAATAACGCCTGCAACAGGTAGCGCAGCGGGGCCAAGAAGTGCGGTGGGTAGCAGTGCGCCTATAGAACCAATGCCAGAGGCTAGCTTATAGGATAGGGCTTCTTTGTCTCCACCTTCGGGACGGAAAGACTCGGCCACACGCTTGATCTTGTCACGTGCTTTGTCTTCTGCTTCCTCCTCGAATAAAGCAGCGCCACCAAGAGCGGCAGACTCGTACATACCAACGGCACCAGCACCAAGTCCTGATAACACGTTCTCAACAAACCCTGCGTCCCCCCTATCTTTTTTTGCTACTTCTTGGCGTAGCATTAACGTGAGTTCTTGTACAACCTCGTAATCGCCATCTTTGTATGCTAGGTCAATAGCCCTAGAGATTTGTTCGATAGAAGCCATGTAGCTTAGTCCTTTTTATGGGCCAGATTGTGCGGCTTGCAGTGTATTCGCAGCACGCTGACTAGCAGTCTGTCCAGAAGTACCGCCTGTCTGCGTAGTGTTAGTTTTACCTAAAGTACTTTGTATTTTTGACTGTAAGCTAGTTGTAAGTTGGTTAGTATACCCACCTTGCTGTTTAAGTTGAACCAAGAAATCTTCATATATCTTTACGAGTTCATCAATTTTAGCCTTATCTTTTAGCCCTAAGAACCTAGCCTCTATACTTTTTAGCTGTGCTTGTGCGGCTTTTATCTCAGCTTCATCTTTGATAGGATCAGATGTCTGTATTATATTGTTTAGCCTCGCTATTTCTGGTCGTATCGCTGCAAAATGTGTCTCTCTAAGGTCGTTACTTTCACCAATTAAACCCTTAATGGAACTTGCAATATCTTGTAAGCTAGCTTGATTTTGTACTAACTCTCGTAACTTAGCCTCGCCACTAACACGTATGGCATCAATCTTGTTCTTAATGCCGTTTTGATTAGTCTCGTACATTCTATCAGCTTCTTTAGAAGCCAGCTCAAGGTCGCTTTTGCTAACAGTAGCTATAGTATTCATAGCGGCAGCTACGTCGTTAGTGTACACCTCAAACGCTTTTGCGGCGTCTGCGTTTATGTCTTTTACTACCTTGTTCTTTGCTTCCGCGTTCTTGACGAACATATCACGCTGTTGCAGTACGCTATTCTGCCGACTTGCAGCTAAGTCACGATCAAAACGTCCACGCGCCGCAGCAGCAGACCCGCTAGTACCACCCACCATAAGCCCTTCTAATGCGGAGGCTCTTCTTCTCTTAGCTACTGCCTCTGGGTCTAATGCTGCCCTATCTAACTCTTCTTTTTGCTTCAGGTAGCCAGCTAAACCTTCTTGGTATTTTTCTACCCCATACCCGCCCTTTGCAGCATCGTCAGCGGCAAGCCTAGTTATCTCTTCTTTTTTCTTTTCTTCGGGGTCTACGTTCATACGGTCATCTAGTTTGCCCATAAACTTCTTACCCAGTCTGTCAGTCAACTGAGTTTGGCTTATACCAGAGGTATCAGGTGCAGCAGTGGCTAGAGCCGCCGCAAGTTGGTCATCGACACTCATACCTTGTCCGGTAGCAGCAATACCGCCGGTAGCAGGAGCAGTAGTTCCAGTAGCAGGAGTAGTTCCAGTACCAGCAGGGACAGTAGCAGGAGTAGTTCCAGTAGCAGGAGTAGTTCCAGTAGCAGGAGTAGTTCCAGTACCAGCAGGGGCAGTAGCAGGAGTAGTTCCAGTAGCAGGAGTAGTTCCAGTAGCAGTAGCAGGAGCGCCAGCAGGAGTAGTTCCAGTAGCAGGAGTAGTTCCAGTAGCAGTAGCAGGAGCGCCTGCCGTTGGCTTCGATGAATCGGGTATTCCGAGACGACTTTTTATCGCTTTTTCCGCTTCGGCTTTTTTGGCTGCTGTGGCTTCCTTACGCTCTCTTATCACCTTAGAGATAGGCATTTCAGGTACGGTAAACTCTTTACGTTGCTTTACGTACTCTTTGTCTATGTACTGTTGTAACGCGTCTTTTTCTCGTTGGGGTAAAAACTTATATTCTTGCGCCGTCATACCCAAGGCTTCTAGTGCTTGATCAAACCTACTTAGCTTCCCACCTTCTTGGTACCCGACAATACCGCCTGAAGCCATACCTTGCATGTTAGGGCGTGGTTGGCCAGCAATACCTTGTGGGGCACCTTGAGGGCGTTGTTGGGGGGCAATACCCATAGCTTGTTGTTTTTGTTGAGTGCGCTTTTGTTTTTCCTTCAACACGCCAGCTACTTGTCCCGCCATCTCGTTTTTATTCATGCTTACAAGCTGTTGCTCGTATTGCTCTGCGATGGTGCCGGGAGTTTGCTCGGCTTTTAACGCCATGTCTCTGGAGGCAGTTTCTTTCTCAGACTTGAGTTTTTGCATAGCGAGCAAGTCCATCAACTCTTGATTTTGAGAGTATCTTTTCTTTAGGACTTCGGGGTTGCTTCTATACGCATCTGCTTTTTTATCTACTAAGCTATCAATGCCGCCGGACTGTAACATGTGTATCTCCTGAAACTTTGTGTTTTGCTATTTGATTATGTAGTAGTACCGCCACCAGCATTAGCAGTCGCGCTTGCCGCTCCTCCAGAACTACCCTTAGTAGTCAGTTCGTCGTATAAATCTTGCAGTACCTTACTTGTACTAGTAATTTGCGCGGCAGTGCTAGGCGCAGTGTAAGATTGTGACTGTGCTTCGAGGGGTAAGCCTTGCAACAACGACTGCATGTACTGTACTTGCTTGTACGGGAACTCTCGCTCTTCTGCAAACTGAGAGTAGTCTGCGGCCATACCTTCAGACTCGATACCTCTCTGGATAGCGCCAAGCCCCTCCTGCTGTGCCATAACATCAAACCCATACTTATTACGGGCGGCTTGCTCTTTGTTATACTGATCTCGCGCTACATCGTACGCGGTTTCATACCCTTTACCTGTTATGCCCGCAAGGTTTGTTTGTAGGTTGCGTAGCCCTTCTGATTCCATAATAGCCTGACGAGAACCACCGAAACCACCTGCGCGAGTAAGTCGGCCTGCGGCAGCTACACGGTCTATCTCTGCTTGCCTACGGGCTTCGTCCAACTGAGGGTTAAGCGAGGCCATAAGGTATGGATTCATATACTGTTGCGCTTGGTCTGCGCCGAAACTAGCTATGCCCATATTAGTAGGGTCAGCATCTAGCTGGCCTGCGGTAGTAAACGCCTGCTCTTGTAAGCCTGATGCTCCGGCACTAAGTGGCCCTGTATAGGCTTCATATCCAGTCTCTGCTAGCGCCGCGCCCCTACCCAGCATGTCAGTAACGTAGTCACCCGCCCAGTTAGACAGAGAAGACTCGGTACCTGCTACTTCAGGCTTAAATGGAGTAGTGTCGCCACCTTCTGCGCCCACTGCTGCTACTGCGCCAGCAACACTAAAATTAGTTTTGGGGCTATAGTTTTTATAGACAGAACCGCCGTTGTTATATGCCTGTGCAATTCCGCCTTGAGCCATCTTAGGCATAAACTTGTTAGGGTCTATTTGTTTACCTTGCTCAGGATTACCAGTACGCGCCTTACGTACGCCGTCCATCATACCGTGTAACTGCTCTGCACCTGCATCAGAATTACCGTTACCTAAGTGACTTACTACATCAGCGGGAATAACGAACTCGCCGTCACTAAGACGGGCTTCTTGCGTACCATCAATAGTTGCGGGAACTTCGTCAGCCATACCGTCAGTCTTACCGCCTAGATAGTAACCCTTGTGCGCGGAGGCTATACCACCTGCCGCCATCATAGGCATTTGTTCTTGCGCTATACCCTGTGCTTGAGATTGAGCTGTAGCTTGCGCCTCTGCAACTGTAGGAATATCAGTTTCGGGACGTTTTGCATATATAGTATCTGAGAAGTACCTGCGCCCTGCCGAACCGGGCCGTCTAGGGGCTTGACCTTCAACAGGAGCAGGCATAGGTACGCGTTCGCGTACAGCTTGTAGTTCAGGAATCTTACCCTGATACCCTATTTTAGGTACTTCAGGTTGAAAGTACTCACTAAGTTCATTCGATATAAACGTATCAGCGAGTCCTGCGATACCGGGATTAACATCTAAGAAATCAGATACCCCTGTCGCTCCTACACTATTAAGTGCGTCTGAGAACCAACCCATTAGTCTTCTCCAATTATTTTCAATAGTCTGTCTGTTCTGTCTTTAACCGCGCCGCCCTTAGCATAAGGACTTGTAAACAACGATTCCTGTTTAGGGGTAGCAAATATACTGTCGCCAAATAGGTCGTACATATAGTCTATTTCTGCTACCCCCATCTGTTTGGTAGTGGCTGTACGTTGTTGCGCCGCCTGTAGCGTAGCTAATTCTCGTGCTCGCTCTTCAAAGTCTCTTTCTTGTTGCTGCTGAGTAATTTGCGTTTGTAACTCCATGTTACGCTCTTGCTCTAGCTGCTGCTCTTGCTCAAACTGCTCTTGCGCTTGTAAGGCTTGATCTGCTGCGATTTGGTCGTTATAAGCATATAACCCTGTCGATGCAAACTGGCCTCCCAAAGTAACATCTTGACCTCCAAATGCTTGTTCTAGCATAGTCTGGTCATTTATGTCAATTACGCCGTCATTGTTAACATCATACTGCAATTGTTGGTCAGTTGGAACAAAAGAAGTAGGGTCTTCAAGCACTTCTTGTTGAGCAATTACATCGGCTACAAAGTCTACGTGTGTCTGATCAACCTCACTAGCGGGCCTACCCACAAAGTCTGCCACGGTCTGTATGTCTAGCCCCAAAGACTCTATCTGCTGTAGCACTGACTCGGATAACGAGGTAACGTCTTCTGACACGCCTGCTATCGCACCTTGAAGCGTCTCTGCGGTAGTGCCTAACTGCCCTGACAACTCCGCAATAGCTTGATTAGTAGCTTCATCTCTAGTTATGCCACTTGCTTCTAGTTCGTCAATTCTGTTCTCTAAAGCAGTTTCTAACTGAGATACATCTTCAGATACAGCTTCTATATCACCGGCAAGTGCTTCCTCAGTAGTACCTAACTGATCTAGTATGCTTTGCTCGGTAGTACCTAGTTGATCTGCTAGTTCTGCAATAGCTTGATTAGTAGCTTCATCTCTAGTTATGCCGCTTGCTTCTAGTTCGTCAATCCTAGCGTTTAGCTCAGTACCTAAGTCAGTTACATCTTCAGATACAGCTTCTATATCACCGGCAAGTGCTTCCTCAGTAGTACCTAACTGATCTAGTATGCTTTGCTCGGTAGTACCTAGTTGATCTGCTAGTTCTGCAATAGCTTGATTAGTAGCTTCATCTCTAGTTATGCCGCTTGCTTCTAGTTCGTCAATCCTAGCGTTTAGCTCAGTACCTAAGTCAGTTACATCTTCA
>UEXM01000761.1_pt1 | contig 31716 bp, 37 predicted proteins | sample 1796661 | NCBI WGS metagenome assembly UEXM01 (sample SAMEA4772469, study PRJEB27181) | metagenome
TCATATCTCTTTACCTTTAAACTCTTCTGCTAATGGAAATATCTCTGTTATAACATCTGCTACAGCATGAGCAATATCCATATGCTCTTTTTGTGTGCCATTAGCACCACGTAATTCAATATAATGAATCCAACTACGCAACGTACCGTTAACGTACAACCTGCTTAACGTGTTTCCTTCGGGCAGTACTGCTCTGGCCTGCTCTTTGGCAATACCGTTGCTTAGAGCCCACGTGTATGCGTCTGTGGCGGCTTTAATTACCTCTCTTTGGCGTTTATGCCATTCAATTTCTAAACCATCGTTATCTGCTTCTATACTGTTTTGTCTGTTTTTAGGATCTTGTAATCTTGCTTGTCTAGTTTCAAAGTCTAAGTCTTTTGTAGGGTCAGCATAACGTTGACTAAACTCTTGGAAACTAAAACTCCTATGACGTAACAGTTGCCTTGCTATGTCTCTGGTTGTTTCTACTTCTAAACAAACACTAACCATTTCAAGTGGTGACCAATGTTTGTGCTTCATCAAATACTTCACAAGTTTTTCATTTGTTGCTGTGTTGTTTTGATTATCTGGATTACTTACCCTGGCGCAATATGCCACTAAGTCTAATGCGTCTTGTGGTACTGCTACTTTAGGTGTTTGACTGTGACTAATTATTTTTACTTTCATAGACCTGATGCCTCCGCAATGTCTTGTACTAAATTAACTTCTTCTGTGTTTTTTAAAAATATTCGTCTCCAAAACATTGGATCAGCAATATCTTTGATTAATGAGATCTGTTCTTGATTAAGACCACCCCATAAGTCTTGTCCGCTTTCGCTTAAAAATATAAGCCATGGCGAAATTTTTCCACCTCTTATATGATGTATTGCTAATTGCGGAGATACTTCTCTAAAATAGTTATTCCATGTGCTATCCTTTTCTTTTGCCCAACTTTCCATACACTTAATACTGCGTTCTATACCGCGTTGTGCTGGTTCCTTTTTTATTAACTCTTTTAAGTATGCGTCGTATACTGCGTCTTTTGTCCAGTCAGTAAGTTTAATGCTTTCTCTAATCAAATGTTCTGCGTAATTTTCTGGCTCTAGTAATTCTTCATTAACCATCTTTCTACCAAACTTAACAAAACCAGCATAGTATTTGCTTGAAGCAAAATCATCATATGTTTTTGTTTTAGCATTTTGCATATTCATTTCGTAAAACTTTTGATATGTTCTAAATGCCAATCTTACATGAGTCAAGTCTTTATCTACAAAACGTCTTTTTTGTGAACACATGTGAACATTAATTGTTCTTTCGGAAGTAAAATCTCTGCCACAATATTTACAAGTAAAACTCATTTAAACGCCTCGTCTAACGTTTTGTCGTCTACTCCGCTTTCTATCGCCTGCTGTTTTATTTCATCTTTAGTGTTAAGACTTAAAAATAATTCTACTTCGTCGTTTTTTAATAAGGGGAATAACTCTCTAACAATTTCTTCAACTTTGTCTTTTTTACGTTTTGCTTTTGGCACTTTCACAAATGGGTGGAATTGTGTTTTACCAGTGCCTGCTAGACACATAAGTTTCCATTGTAACTCAGGATGTTTACTGACATCGCTCCAGTTGGTGTTCATAAACTCATTTATCATAACAAGATAATGCCCGGCAAATTTGCCCTGTACACTACTAGCATATCGCTGAGTCATCCACAAGTTTAAACTCTTGCGTTGCTCGTCTGTAAGATTAGTGTAATAGTTGTAGTCTTTGCGATCTACAGCCGCCATTATATCTTTTATCTGTAGTAGTGGCTTCTTTGCCATTATTCACCTTCGTATTCGATTAGGGTACCAGCATTGTAACCTTGCTCTGTTATTTTAACAAATCCGCCCAAGTCTGTCAAGTCAATTATTGCTAATACTGTGATATTATTTTTAGGTACGCCAAAGTTTTCGTGTACCAAATCAGCACAGGCAAGTGCTGTACCGCCTGTAGCAATTAAATCGTCTATAATAACTACTTGGTCATCTGAAACAATGTCTGTATTAGTTTGGAGTTCTAATGTTGCTTTGCCGTATTCAAGGTCATAATTTTTTTTATATGTCTTGTTTGGTAACTTACCTGGCTTACGAGCCATTATAAAAGGTAAGTCTAAATCTCTGGCAATAGGGGCACCAAATACAAATCCTCTACTTTCAATACCAATTATTTTTGTTGCTTTAAAAGATAAGTTTGTTAAGTCAACTAATGCTTTATTAAATGCTAATGGGTTTTCCAGTAGGCTTGAAATATCTCTAAATTGTATGCCTGGAATAGGAAAGTCAGGTACAGTCCTAATTGCTTGTTTTAAATCTTGATAAAACTCTTTCATTAAAACAAATCAACTTGTTCCCATGGCATAGTGGTATTTCCAAAGTGGCCATAGTTTGTTGTATCTGCTAATTTTACATTAAATAATTCAAACTTGTTAATTATCCCTAATGGTGTTAAATCAACATGTTGTTTTAGCATTTCTGCTAAGTCGGGTCTAACTTTGCCGTCAGCATACACATATAAACTAGTTGGTTCTTTAACACCAATGGCATAACTCAATTGTACAGTACAATTATCTGCTTTACCAGATGCTACAATATTCTTTGCCAAATATCTAGCCATGTATGCCGCCGATCTATCAACCTTAGTACAATCTTTACCTGAAAAAGCACCGCCGCCATGTGGAGCATAGCCACCGTATGTGTCTACAATAATCTTACGTCCTGTAAGTCCTGTGTCCCCATCTGGCCCACCTATAACAAATTTACCTGTTGGATTTATTAGGTATTCTGTGTTGCTATCAATTGGTGCTCCTGCTTCTTCTAATGATGCTATCACCAACTGTTTAATTTTATCTCTTGTTTCATCTAATGAAAATTCTTCTGTGTGCTGACTGCTACACACTACCCTACTAACTCTAATAGGATGATTAACCTCGTCATATTCCATTGTTACCTGTGCTTTACTATCTGGACCAATCCAGTTAGCACCGCCACGCCTTTCTTTGGCTACATGTTTTAGTATTTTATGACTATAGTAAATAGCACTTGGCATAAAGTCTTGTGTTTCTTTACAAGCATATCCAAACATAAGTCCTTGGTCACCGGCACCAAAGTCATCTGTGCCTAAAGCAATATCAGGTGACTGGCCATGTAACTCGTTATAAATTTTTAACTTATCCCAATGGAATCCGTCTTGTTCATAACCAATTTCTCTAACAGTTCCTCTGACAATTTCTTCAATGTGACTCTTGCTAATCGGTACAACACTTTTGTATTCGCCTGCTATAGTAACCATATTTGTTGTTACTAATGTTTCTACAGCCGCTCTATGATCCGTGTTGCCTGCTATAATATAGTCAGCAATTCTGTCAGATATTTGATCTGCTATTTTGTCTGGGTGTCCTTCTGACACACTTTCACTTGTAAATTCATACATACTACTCTCCTGTGTTTTGGCCTAGGCCTTGCCTAATTAGGTCGTCTTCTTTTACAAAGATACCGTCTACCATTCTTCCTTTTCTATCTTTTATATCGTTATATGCTTGTTCCAAGCATTCAGTAATACTAATATCATTGCGTTCAGCAATATTAATTAATACCACAATCATATCACCAATGTCGTCTCTAATATCACGACCTTTACAGATGTTATCACTTAGTTCGCCCATCTCTTGAATAAGTTTTGCTAACTGATCTTTGTCTGTTGCTCCGTCTATCAAGTTACGATCTCTGTGCCATTGCTTGATGTCGTTTGTGCGTTCAATCATTGACTGTGTTTCAGCATTTGCCATTATAGTTTTCCTTCTTTTCTCATTTGTTCACGTATTTTAGTAGCACTAATATCGTGTGTAGCATCGTCGAACACTTCTTGTTCAATCTTATATCCTACACCTCTACCATATGTAATATTTAAAATATTTGGTACAACTTCAATTTTAACTTTACCAGCAAATTCGCATAAACTCTGTTGTAAGTTTTCTATAACTTCATGTGCTGGATAAGGATTAGAATCATCTGTTGGCATATCTCTAACCATCAAAACTACTTGTTCATGTTTTGCCATTGCTCTATCAAACAATGCTTGGTGTCCTGGGTGCCAAGGTTGAAATCTTCCTAGCATCTGTGTTGTAGGTGCTTGGTTATTCCATATAAATCTTTGCCCAATTTCATAAGCAATTATTTTAGCATCTACGTCTCCGCGTTGTTCTTGTACATTGTAATCTGTTGCTATAGGTCTTTGAAATACTTTGTTAGTATCTTCAAACCTGCCTTCCTCTATGGTGTCTACAAATATTTCATAGTCAGCAAAGAATTTATTTCTTGCACTTTCAAAAGGTGCTACAAAGTCTGCTATAGCAATCTTGCCTTCTACTTCAGCATTTACACACAAATCTATCATTCGCTGATTTTGTCTTAATCTACCTTCGTCACTGAAGTCCCAGTCGTCTGCTTCTTCTCTGACTTTGTCTGCGTTGAACCAAGCAACTTTGTCGCCTAAATATTCAACTAGTCGTTCTGCTAAATATGTTTTACCACTCCCTGGTAATCCAAATATTAATACTCTCATTTACTCTCCGTTTTGTTCACGTGCCCATTCGGCATTATCATCAAAGTCTTGTAAGTAAGCCTCATCAAGATCTGCGTACTTGTCTTCTGAATCGTGCCACTTCTTATTTAACCAACCAACCTCGGCATGATAACTTTTACCGGTGCTATCATTGTTATCATAATCTGTTTCGAGTTCTACCTTATTGTAGTAAACACTATCAACAAATTCTCCTAGGTTAGTTTCCACTACACCAAAGCCTAATTTGTATTGATCGAACTCCTCATCTAGTTCTATAAACCACGAACCAAAGGAACCTTTTTCGCTACTCATAAATGCTAATACTGGCACATAGTGGTTGCCATCCTCGTCGTCTTCGCACACTATTTCTGGTTCATCACTGCCAAAATATCCGCCTTCTCTACCGTACATGTGAATTCCTTCAAATTCACCTATTTCTTTTTCATAGTCATAATCGTCTGACCCATCTGCTGGAACTTCGTAAACATAAAATCCACCATCAGCATAAGCACTATTGATGTGTTCTATGTCATCGCATTCCCACATGTAGTAATCTTCTCTAGGAGGGCATACACCTTCAGGGTCTTCGTGCTCCTCACTTTCGCTTGGCTCTGGCTCTGACCAGTCATCAAATGACAATACAGTATCAACTAAATCGCCCTCGTCTTGCGAAATTACTTTTCTAACAAATTCGTTAGTAACTTCGCCAATCACAACTTCGCCTCCGTATCTGCCGCCTTCTATTCTATATCTATATTTTGCCATTTTACCAACCTCCGTCGATTGCTTCCATTACTTCATTCATATGACCTAACATTTGTGTGATAGGTTCATCGTAGTCACCAATCTCATAGTCAACACTATCTTGTTCTTTGAACATTGCCTTGACTTGGTCACCATACTGAACAACCATTTCAAGTTGTTCTCTCATTTCATTTGTTATTGCCATATTATTCTCCTTAAAATACGTCACCTAAATCTACTACATCAGGTATCTTATTTGCTTCTTTTATAAACAACACACTTGATGGAAAAGTTTTATTTTGTATTGGTGTTACTAGTAAATGTCCGTGTTTTAACTTTGGAAAGAACCATTTAACTTCTTGGTAAATGTTCGTAATAAATACTTCCTCTATTTTAGGAATTTTATTGTCCATTGGATTGAAAACAGGAGTCTTAAATCCTCTATTGTTTAAACTTGTTAGTGGTACTATTTCTATCTCTGTGTGGCAATCGTCATCGCATATTGCTATACTCCAGTCCATTGGCATTTGTATTTCATTGCCGCCTATATTAAGGACTATTGCTGGTGAATAAAAACTTTCTAAGAACACCAGTGGGTGCCAAAAATAATCATAGTAATCTGGGTCAGTTACATCAAGGACACAATACCTTAAATCATCTATTTCGTCAGGTACACTATCTAAATTGTATACTTTATTTTCTACTGTCAATATATTCATACATACTCCACTTTTGTAATTTTAAAAGGGTATTGAGCCTCTTTATAAAACTTTTTTCTCTCTGTTAAATGTTTTTTACTATATTTTAATGTGCTAGTAATATCGTACACATTTACAAAGTCTTTGTCCTTGGCCTTACGAATACCTCTACCAATACTTTGTATTACTCTAACAAAACTTTTGCCAGGTTCTACTAAAACTAAATTAAATATCCTTGGTATGTTAATACCAACTGCCGCTACTCCATATGTAGCAACAATAACTTTGCCTTCTGCTTCTTTTACTTCGTCGTAATTTTCTTTTCTTTCTGATGCTTTCATTTGGCCTGATATAAACACCCAGTCCGGGTTTTGTTCAATTAATAATTCACCTGTTTTTATTCTATCAACAAGTATTAACGTGTTACCTGAATCTTTTACACCATTAACCATATCGCTCATAAACTGAATTCTTTCAGGATTTGTTGTAATCCATTTTAGTTCCTGTGCGTAATTACTAAAGCCAACATGTGTGTCAACTAGTTGTAATATGTTTACTTCTAAGTTAGCAAGTACACCTCTTTCTTGTAATTCCTTAGCACTTAGTTGTCCTATAATTGGACCAATAGTACTAGTACATGCTACTTTTTCGTGTTCGTCTTTGGGTATAGTTCCTGTTAGTCCCCAACGCACAGGCACATTAGCAAACACACTACTTAATAATTGTTTTAGTACATCTGCTTTTGCTTTGTGTACTTCGTCTACCATTATACACACAACGCCTTCAATGAATGCGTTTATGTCAAAGTCTATTGCTTCTTTGGCTTTAGATTTTTTATGTAGTATTTCCAAACTTTGCCATGTACAAATTGTGTGCGTTTTATTGTATTCTTTTCTATCCCCGTAGAAAACACCAACGTCTAGTCCTAAATGCTTGTAGTCCGCTTCTGTTTGCGTTACAAGGTCCTTATTAGGCACTATCACTATTGTTCTTCCGTACTTCTCACATTGGTGACTTAGTGCGGCAGTTATTAATGTTTTACCAGCACCAGTGGCTATTTCTTGTAAGCATTGTGGTGTTTCTAAAAACTTGTTAATTATTTCTACTTGATAGTCTCTAAGTATAATAGGCAAACCTTCTGCTGGATGACCTTTAGGCCAACTGTGATCCTCATACGCATCTTGTTCTATTTTATCAAATGCTAAATCCCAGTGTTCTCGCTTATCGTCTATTTCAACATCATACCCTAATTCTGCTACTACTGGTATAAGTTTATCTAATAAGTTTAAGTAACTTCTGCCACCTATATCACAAAATCTAACACACCCGTCCCATCTACCTAACTTATAAGCAGGCATATGAAATGCGTATGGTAAAAAATATTTACATGTATCAGAAAGTTTACGTCTTGTAGCAACATCTAAGTCGTGAAACTTTATGTTTACTTCGTCTCTTATCTCTAGTCTTGTAGTTCTAGCCATATTATCTATTATACATTAATTTGTGTGTTTGTCAATCTGATTTAATAAATTAAGCAGATTATCTTTATGTCGCTTTTCATCAAGAAATAAATTTTGATTATACAATAACTTTTCTTTAATCAAATCCATATCTAAACCGTGCTTATGTAAGTATTCGACTTGTTCTAATTGTACTAACCATCTGTGCTCTGATGCTTCGATTCTATCAAATGTGTATGAAAATACTTCGTCATACAACTCGTATCCTTGTATTTCTTTTAAATTCTTATGGTAGTCAACATCAGATAAGCATATAAAAGGATGGCAATTAAAAATAGGTTTAAAAGTTTTTTCTGTAGGAAAAAAACAATTATCATATCTGTGTATCGCATATCCGTGACTGGTTTCGTTATCACATGTACTCTCAGTTACATAATTAAAGTGTGTATTTAAAAACCAATTTGGATTATAAGTGTTATCCCATGTTACACCGTCGTCATTATTTTCTGTATCATTGGCAAGTGTTCTTGTAGGATACTCTTCTATAAGAGGTGCGTTATCTTCTGACCCTCTATTATGAAAGGTAAAAAGACAGTCGTCAATTATGTTATTCTTACTTAAATATTTGTAAGCAAAACGTCTGCCCGGTTTGTTCACACCATTAAGACAAACAAAGGAGTTTTTCTCAGTGCTTAGATGTTGTTCATATGTTAGTGGCGTAATGCCTAAATTTTTCCATAAGATATATGATTGTAATTCAAAGTAAGGAAACGTAATTACATTATCAAAGTAAATGTGTTCTGTTGCTAATCGATTTGAAATTAATAGAGTACTAGTGGTATCTAATTTTTTTGTTAAATGAAATGTCATAATATTAGATTCGTACATTGCGTCTACAAACACATGAATATTATTTTGTTCAATGTAATCTATGTATGGCATAAACTCAGATAGGCTATCATTAGTTAATCCATTTAAGATTACAGCATATCCGTTATTAACATATTTTTTAAAATCATCAAGAGTTGATGGACTTACAATATTTAAATCCTCGCATAAAGGCACTAGCCTGGTTAATGTTGTACCGCCTAGTGTGACTATATTATACATTTGATACCAACGTTTTTAAAATTTCAACGCCAATACTATTTGCCGGAGTTGTATATATTTTACCATAAGAAAGACTAGTGCCTGTATCGTAGGACGACGGTAAGTATACACTAAGTTCTTCTGTTGTTGCGATTGGTCCAAAGCCAATTATGTCTACGCCTATATCGTTGAACTTTTTACTGTTTAGTAATTCATTATATGAGCATTGTTTATATACATAGCCATCTGTTGAGTGTACATATTTAATAATTTCCTTTGTAACAACTACATCCTCAGGTATAATTATTCCAGCAATAAATTCAGCAGACTGTTCGCAATGATCTTTTATTCCGTCGATATCTAATTTATTATGCTCACAGTTTACCGGCAATGAAACGGTGTGTGTTTGGTCTAATGCTCTTATGGTTTCTATGTCTGCTTGATTAGATGTTATTATACAATCTTTATAGAATTCACTATGATGTAAGTGTGACTCACGCATAACCAAAATTGCGTTTAATTTATCTGTAAAACTATCTGAGGATTGGCAATCAACACCGTGATAACCAGATAACTTTAAAAAATGATTAATATATTCTTTATAGTTACCTAATATTTGATCTTGTATATTGGTGTTAATTGGTATTTTACTTTGATGGGATTTTGTTTCTAAATATACAAACGCGGTGTCATTCCAAATCTTTAGATTGTGCTTTACGTTGGTATTATCAGTGATTGTAAAATTATGCCATTTAAAATATGATTTAAATATCTCATATGAGATTTGATCTAACTCAACTTTTACAATACTGTTATCAGACAACTCGTCAGCAAATTGTGTTTTAAAAGTATTAATTATTTTGTGAACAATCTCTATAGCGAGATATCTTCCATACCTGCTGTTCTCAACTTTACTATGTGTCCTATCTGCCATTGTTTTGTATCTAGTCCTTTCATGATACCAAGGTATTGATTTCTTAACAGACTAAATTGATTTGCTAATGATGTTAAGTTTACTACATCATCATCGCCATCAACATACTTGTCAGCATCTCTGCTTGTCAGTGTTCTGTTATAACTTTCTAAAAAGTTTCTAAATACCTTGCTACGAGTTTTTCTTAATTGAATATTTATGTGTTCAAGAATTGCTTCTATTTCTTGTAATTGATTAAATCTGTGTTCTGTAACGCCAGGTAATGCGGCACTATTACGTTCCACATTACCTTTAATGTAGCATTCTTTTTTGGCTTCGGATAACTCACCCTCATAGTAATCTATACAATCAATAATATTGCTTAAATTATCAGATACTTTGTTATACCATCCGGCCATTAGTAATCCCACTCCTCGTCATCTTCGTCGATCTCGTCGACTTCGTAATATTCTTCGATTGCCTGTTTTAACGCACCGTCGCAATCATTAATACCAACTTTGTCATAATCTAATAACCCGTTTTCGTCAAACACTCTAACTAAAGAAGCACATGCGTCTGCCTTCTCCTTAGAATTTACACAGGGTTTGACTGCTTCCCAGGTTTCGATTATAAGATTCATATCGCTCATTCAACATTCTCCTCGTATACTGAAGGGTCATCTAATTCAGTTTCGTCAATATCGTCTTCAATATCTTCCGGAACTACCTTAGGATTCTGATCCCATTCGTCTATAATTACCTGAAGTTTCTCAGATGTCCAACCTTTTCTGAACTCTTTAATTTCTTCGCCAGTTACGGGCGATACATATAACAACTTGTTACCTACCTTTTCAATAATACTTTTTTGTTCAAGCATCTCTACCATACCGCTGTATGGATCCATACCTGTCTCATATGGTATCTTAATCTGTACACCTTCAAAAGGTTTACTATATCTAGACTTCATAACTTTACAGGCGGCTCTTATACCTTGTACTGTAGAAACTTTGTTACCGTCTAAATCTTCTTTTAGTTTTAGTTTCTTAATAGCAACTACAATACTACTTGCGTACACAAAGCCTTGTCCACCACTGATCTTATCATCTGGGTCAAACATATCTTGCGATGCGTATGTGTGGTTAGTACAGACAAGACCAATTGGATATGGTGCTAATTGGTTAACTGTGTTTCTTACTAATGCTGTAAGAGCCTTAGGCTTTCTACCCATATCACCTTTCATGTCACCTTTTTCAAATTGTGCTACGTCAGTTGGTGTCAACAACATACCCAAACTATCTACTACAAATAACAACTTAGGCATATCTTCATATTCTAAATCACCGTAGTTACTTTTATAGTCTTTCATAAACTCTGAAATAGCCTTTGCTACATCGTCGATCATGCTTACACTAATTTTTAATAGTTTAGATGGATCTGTATCAACGTTTAGTGCTTTTAGCCAATCCTCGTCTAACGCATTTTCTGAGTCAAATAATACTACTTGACATCCTTGTTCCTGTGCGTTTCTTACTAAGTTACCCGAACAGATAAAACTTTTACCTGAGCCTGACTCGCCTGCGAACACACTCACTTTACCTAGTGGTATGCCTTTGTTAAAATCACCACTGATCAAATAATTGAGTGTGTGGTTACCTGTGCTGATCCAATCGACTGGATCGTGAAAACCGGCACTAATACCACTAATACTTTTAGTGATGCCAGTTCTAAATTTACTTAAATCAAATGGTTTTTGCATTTTATACTCCGTATATATTTCTTTCTTTTAATTCTGTTTTTAATTTTTGTGCCCAAAAAGTGTGACCAATTTCGTTAGAATGTCCGCCACTCATTTGTACACCCTGTTGTAAATGGGCGGGTGTCATAATATAACTCCAATAATCATCTTCTAGATAGTTATTATGATTTATATTATTCAAAAAATCCTGATCTATTTTATTGGTTCCGTCCCATAATTTTACATTATCGTCGCCACTTAGTGCCGCCGCATTTCGTGTATTTCCCATTACATCAAACATAATGTACGGTACGTTATAACGTTCGCATAATACTTGACACGAATACATCGATCTATATTTTTGTGCTAGTAAATCGTCTGCTGTAACAATGGGTAGTATATGTTTATAACGTTCACGATCGTGATCGTCAGTTTGAGTAGGGTCATACCAAGATGTTAAAACTGCGTATTCATAATTATTGTTTTCATCAATCTCTGTACAATACTCAAATCTACCTAAAGTTGTCCACCCTAAAACGACTAGGTCTGGGCATGGTTGATCACTAACAAAGTATTCGTACAGTTTCCTTTCTGTTCGCATATTGCTACCACCCGATTTACCTAAGTTGACTACATTGTCAAACTCTAGTATATCGCCTAGTTTTTGCGGATATGCGTATTGAACATTTTCTTCGTCATACAGTTTGCCCTCACCGATTATTTCGGCGCCGAATGTGTGACTATCTCCGATTGCTAATAATGTTTTCATACCTCTACCTAAATAAAAAGGTAGCCTTACTAGTTGTTTGAAATAAACAGGACCAAGTATTCAAATTCCTAAGTAAGGCTACGCCCCGTCAATTAACTCTGACGGTTTCTAATCATCGCTAAAATATCTTCAGCGGATGCGTTAGAATCAGTAGTAGGAGCATTGGCAGAAGCCGTCTCTACAACTGGTGCTACTACAGGAGCAGGCGTTTCAACTACCTGAGCAGGTGTTTCCACTGCTGGTGCTGTTGCTGGTGCTACTGGAGTTGTGCTTTGTGCCGGTGGTGTTGTTGCTTGAACCTTAGCAGGAGCAGACATGCCGTTAGGCCTGAAGTGCTCGCCGTATTTTGCGGAATCAAATAATTCACCATTTACTGAATCTTGGAACATGTTATAAATCATATCCACTTGTTCAGCAGTCGGTTTCTTAGGTAAAAAGTCTTTAAGATCATAAAGACCATTTGTATCAACTGCGGCAAGTTCGTTCTCATCTAACGATCTTTCTTTTCTTGCCCATTTACTTGTTGAGTAATCAGCATACTGACCTTTCATAGTTTTACTTAATCTAAAGTCTGTGCCATTTACATAATCTGTTGGAATGTTTTCCATATCTGGATCCATCAACGCACCTTTGATAATGTTAAATATCTGTGGTCCAATAATAAATCTACGGATTGGATTTTCTGGAGTGGTATCCTCCTGGAGTGGACTATCTACTACATACCCTTGAAAGATATAACTTCTTTTCTTCCAGTATTTCCTACCCATATCTTCTAATGAGGGATCTTTAAACCAAGGTCTAATTTCATTATGAACTGGACATTGTTCGCCCCACATTTCCATACAAGGTACTTGTACAGTAGTAGGTTTCATGTCTCCGCCTTTAACGCCAGGAAACTGTAAACGAATCATTTGTCGTTCTGTCCAAAAGAAAGTGTTGTTGGGATCGCCGTCTGGTAAAAATCTTAGTGTAGCACTAGTGCCCTCTGAGATGTTCCAAAATGGGTAGATAGCATTATCGCCACCTGTTTGTGAACCGCCTGGTTTAGTATCCATTGCGGCTAGTTTTGCTCGTATTTCAGCCAATGTTGCCATGTTATTCTCCTAAATTGCCATGTTTATGTATAAAATTATTTTTACACATGTTGCCTATTATAATGCCTTTTGAGGTTAAAGTCAACCTCTTTTTGCCATGTTATGTAATCTAATATAAAATTTCTTTTATATTAACTTTACAAATATTATTTATTAATCTTCTACTATATTGTTTAGTTTTCTGGTAAAATCAACAAATTCTAGTATTTCGTCAGTTGTTTTGACTATACTTTCATTGTTAGTTTTAGAGATTAACTTCTTAATATTATTTAACGATTGCTCGTCTAATTTACTACCTTTGCGTATTCTAGTACTACACTTTTCTACAAAATTCTTTACAACTTTATCATCAATAAACTCTGATATTTGTGTTAATTTATGAGCAATCTCAGAATGTTTATTAGGATATTCTATTCCTTCTTCTGACATTGGCATCTGAATTTGTAGGTTGTCAATCTTAGTTGTGATATACTCGTCCATTTTTTGCTGGACTGATAGTAGTTTATTAATTGTTGGAAACGCATTTAGTACATTATTGTCTATATGCTTTTCAACAAATAAATCTGTTAAATCTGTTTCTTCATTGGTAATTTCTAGTGAGTTAGTAAAGTCTACTGTTTCTACTGCTTTAGCATAAGACTTAGCACCACTTAATTGCTTTAGTGAATGTCTAAGTGATTGTACTGATTCTTTTGCTAGTGTTACTAGTGTACTATTTTCTTCGTTAACTAGGTTTTTGTTTTCAACATACCTAGCAAATTTTGATAGTGAGTCAATATTACTAACCATTTCGTTAATAGCACATCCAACTGTGTCGTGTACTTCGCCACCGTTGTGTACATGCCTTGCCATTGCTCTAGCACCTGCTAAACTTTTATGAGGTAGAGCAAATCTTTCATCTGCACGTTGTATAAAGATTTTAGATATTTGTCTGCTTCTTGAGCCTCTTACTTCCTCGTTAACTGCTTTACCGTGTCTTACAACAATCTTTACGGCCTCTAATGGTTGGTAACTAGTTTTAGCACTACCGTACATTTTACCTAAACTTGCTTCTGTTACTTGATCTTGTTCTTGATTTTTCATTTTATTTATTTTCGCTTTATAACTGGAGTGCTTAGGTTTAATTGTTTTACCAAAAATTTTATAATCAAAAGCAAATAGGTTGTCGAGTGCTAATTTTCTAACGCCTTTATGAATACTATCCATTCTGTCGTCTTCGACATACTTAGATTTGCTCAATTTAAGTTCGTTGTTTTCTTTGTCAATGGTTACCATAATATTAGGGTCATTGCTATAAAAACGCACACCTGCTTCTGGGTCTAGAGTATCTTCGTCGAACTGGTCTGAAATACTTATAGGAATACCATGTCCTTTAAGAAATTCGAATACTCTATTACCTAAGTCATCTTTGTTTTTCATATTAGTATTTATCTAAATTATAGATTATAAAACTCCTATAGGCAACGGACCATTCCAATCATCGTCGTCATCTACACTTGTTTCTATTTCATTATATACAGCATCTTCGTATTGTGCTATATATGTAATCATTCTAACAGCAACTAGAGTAGCCATTACTAAGTCATCGCTACCGCCTGGTTTTGCCGCAAATGTTGTTCCACGTGCTACAAATTCTTTTAATTCTCTAATTATGTTTTTACTACGCAATTTAAGTTTACCGTTTTCTATCAAACGTTTCATGGCTAATGCGCCTTCCATTTTATTCTTGTGATGTGTATGGAAACCTTTTCTGCCCTTCTTGCCTTGAACTTTATTAGGCTCATGTAAGAAGGTACCTGGAAAACTTTCTTCGCCTGTGTCTCTAATTACAACAAGTGCCGCTTCACCAATAGTATTATTCTCTACTGTCCAATATATTTCGTTAGCACCATAACTTTTTATTTCTTTTGCTATTTCTCTCAGCAGTTTAACTTGTCCTTCAATAGGTGTCTTATTATGTTGCCATTCGCATACTTGATTCATACTAGGTAAATCATAACATACAATAGCCGCATTATCGCCGCCTGTTCCTGTACTAGGATCAAGTGTAATTGCGTATATTTTTTTAGGATCTATCTGTTCATACCAACGTATTTGTCCACTACGTCTTATAGGATCGACACCTTTCATATCAACTAGTTTAAGTGAATCAATAAGTGTTTCATCGTATATGATAAATTCACATTCGTGTTCACGTCTAAATCTTTCTTCACCAATCCTACTGCGTTCTGCTGTTGCCCACAGTTCGTCCCTATCAGGATGTTCTTGCCAGTTGACACGGAATGCTTTGAATCCATTTGTTCCTACATCTGTTTCCTCGCCAAATTCATCTGTTTGTTGTATTGCTTGATGCCAAATATTAGCAAATGTATCATCATCACTGTTTGGTGTGCTTGTTACAATACACTTACCGCCTGTACTTAGTGTTGGCGATAGTGCTGTCCAAAACTCAACAGCAATACGAGGAGGTACAAACGCAAACTCGTCTAAGTATACTAATGATAAGGACATACCACGTCCAGTGTTTTCAGTTGTTGTAGCACTTACTATTCTGCTACCGTTATCAAAACTCAAACTGCCTTTGTTGTACTCTGTTACTCCTGCCCTAATATGATCAGGAACACTTTCATACGCATAACGTATACGTTGCATAATTTCCTGTGCGCCTGTGTGTTTATGTGCCGCTACAAGTATTGTGCTGTCTGCTACAAACATAGCATACCAAAGTAAGTATGCGGCCGCACATGTTGTTTTACCTGTCTGTCTAGGTAACATGTTTATGCTGTAACGATATTGGGAGTAGGTGTGAATTAACCTTTCCTGAAATTCAAAAGGTTGAAACTTGATTCCACCTTTTGTTGGATGCTGGATTTTTACAAAATGTTCCATAAAATATGCTGGACCAGTGAGCGGGTCCATACAGTTGGAAATTTGCTCTATATGGTCTTCGGTAAACGTTTGCTTGGCAAATGCTTTTTTCGTAAGACTAAAATCCTGCGTTCCTTGTGGCATGCAGTTATTTATGTAGGTTTTGGGTTATAAAAAGTGTTTACAGGCTTTTGTAACGATTCATAAGAGCATTTAGTATCTCTTTCTTATCGCCACCAATTGAGTTGTAACCTTGATCGCCTTGTGGTTTTAGGCTAATAACTTTCATTTTTGGTTCTTCGCTATCACATGGTGATTCTTCTTCACTGTGATCGTGCCCCGGGCATTCACATTCTGAACCTGGCTTACCGCAACCATCACAAGTTTCTTCGTGATCGTGTGCTTCTGGCTCTTCGTGATCTTGCTCATCTTTGCCAATTCCAGCAAGTTTTAGTATCTGATGTAATTCATCCATACTGTCTGCGTTTGCTGTAGTTGTTATAGAAGCATTGCCTTGCTTTTGAGTTTTACTATAAGTAACTCTTTCTTCTGTTGAATCGTCTTGTTCACCTGGCATGCCATATGGCGCGGCATTATAAAATGCTTCCATGATGCCTCTCATTTGATCTGAATTATTCATTATTGGCTTACCGGTCCTTGATTGATATCATATGAATTACCTTGTACATTTGGCTTATGTGCTAAACCAACTGCGTCTGCTAATCCTTTTAGATCGTCGCCCATTAAATTACTTTTTGTTGGATAGTTACGGAAGTAATCTGCGCCTTTTTCGTCTCTAATTTTCATAAGTTCAGCAATAAATTTTTCATTAAATTCTTCACCATATAGACCTAATTCGTCTAAATCTAAAAATTGTTGTTCTCTTTTGTAATGCTCTTGCTCATCACTTAATAGTTCAGCATCTTCCATTGATACTTCTCTATCTTTATCATGTGCTTTAACTTCTTTAGTTATATTATCTTCTAATTGTCTTGGCCCTTCAGTAGGCTGAATAACAATTTTACTTGGATCAATGCCTAAGTGTACTGCTACCCATACTTCTAAAAGTCTTTCGTTAATTGGGTATTGTAATACAACATCACAACTGCTTACTTCTGTTGGTCCTTGGACGCCTTTATTTTTAAAATCTAATGGTTCTTCCTGAATAGGAGTTCTTTTGAATGAACTTACACTTTGAACACCGTACTTACCAAGTACGTTTTCAATGAATGATGCGTCTTGAGAACCGTAGTCCCCAGCAAGTTTAATTCTGTAACTGAATGATTTTGAAAAACTTTCAGCAATATATTCTTTAAATGTTTTAGCCATATTATATAATCTCCTAACGTACTTATTTATCTTTCTTGTTTAAAAATTGGAGTAATTGATTTCTATCCATTACAGCACTAGTATCATCGGAACTTGTTGAACCGCCGTCCATTGCGTCTATACGCAATTTTTTAAGTTGTAAATCTATCATACGCAATTTTTTATCTACTTTAGCATTTTTGCTATCCATTGCTATTTGTAGCATTTTGCCTGCTGTTTCAAATATTCTACCAGCATGTGCGTCTTGTACATTCATGCCTAAACTCATTAACTCTTCGTAACTATTTAAGGCTCTGTCTGCTATGTTTTCCATATCGCCGTCGTGCTTAACAACATCTTTTACCTGTGGTAATGCTGAATCAATTTTTTCTGCGTTAGTTAGTGCTGTTGTAACTGCTACTTCTGATGGTGCTGTGGCAGGTTCTATGCCTACTTCGACCACCTCTTGCTGAGATAGTTCTTTTAATTCATCCATACTTGGAAGATTAAATTCTTGTTCTAGTTTTCGAGTCATACAGTTACTTACCTTTACGTTTCTTAGTATTGGCGTATATGTGATTCTCATTTAACACTCTAAAACGTATGCCTTTGCGTTGACACCATTCGTTTGCCGCTGTCCACTTAGCCATGTTTATCATTACTTGAACTTTCTCTGCTTGTCCTCTTGCTTGTTCCATAGTTGTTTGACTGCCTGGTTTTATTTCAATAACTTCCATGTGTCGTTTGCCAGTCTTGTCTGTATACAGAACTGTAAAGTCAGGAACGTAAACTGTGTGCTTACCTGATACCGGATGCCTGTAAGGTATTTTAATATTCTCACTTGCCCATTGTGTGATGTTTGGATGATTGTCGCACATTTTCATAAATGCTAATTCCCAACTACTCCGATAATAGGGTCTTTTAGCACCTACATACTTTTGCGTATTTTCAGGGAGAAATGTTCCTTTAAGAAATTTTGACATTACTAACTCCTTATGAGAGGGTCAATAAATTTATTTTTGCTTCTGATTTTTTCGACTTTAAATGCTACTGCTTTAGGCAGAGTGCTATTAATAATTTCTAATGTTTCTGGATTAAGTTTAATCGTTTGTGTATCTTTAGAAATAATATTCTTGACTTTTCTATAACTATCGCTTGGATCAAACTCGTTGCCTGCGTCTGCTTCATATGTTTCTTTAGTTACAAACTCGTTATTAATCTGATACTCGAATGTATTTTCTTTTTCTGTTAATACAGTATAATACGACGTAGGCAATCTGTTATTTTGCTTGGATAAGTCAAAAAATGTATCAGCATAAAAGTTACTGAGTTTTACTGTATATCCGCTACTTCTAAAATCGCTAAATACTTTTTCTCTTAATGGCGTATTACCACCAAATATTGTATCTGGTTTACTGCCAGTATTTCTGTTTATAATATCTATATCTAGATCACTAATATTAATTTTTTCCCCGGTCACAGAAGTGTCAACAAACTTTCCATTATTTTCTGTTTGTGTTGTAGGAACTCCAAAATTTTGGTATATTTTACTCATGTCTAGAAATTCAACTTATTGATGTTTTTGTTTTGTTTCTTAAACAAGCCTGCTGTTGCTTCGTTTAATTTTTTATCTATTGCGTTGCTAATTAGGTTTGAGAAAAAGCCGCCTTGCGTTGTGCCGCCTCCAGCAGAGAGAATTGAGGGTACTTGTGATATCTCTAAATCTCTTTCCGCATCGTGTATTACTACTTGTTGTCTGGTACTGTTACGTGATTCTAGGCCAAGTAAACCTTTTACTATACCTTTTAATTTATCCGGTGATGGATCAAATACAGGTGCTTTAGTCACATCTTCGATTAATTCTTTTAGAATATCGTCTTCTTCATAATTATAATTTAATATAGGACCGTATGCTAATTTTTCGTATTCAATATTGAATGTTATTTCGCTTGGTACACCTGTACTAGCATAGTCTAGTTGTGTTACTTGCGCCGAAGTAAGTATTGGATTGACTGCTGTAGTTCTTGTTACTGTATCAGCATGTATTTGAAAAACATGTATTGCATCAAAGAAGTTTTTTCTATTAATGCCATGTATGTCCATACCGTTCCGATCTGAATTAAAGGGCGACCCTTCAGTATTAATAGTATAGTTATTAGGAATTAAATCAATGCCTTCATTATTGTTATTTCTGTTGGCTACATCATTGCCTTTGGCTTTAACCGCTTCAACGGCTGTTCCTGCTATAACATTGCCTTTATCGTCTTTATCTGCCTTTTTTGCTCTTACTCCTTTAACTTGGTCCCCTACATCAAATCTGCCGTCCATAAAATAATAATTGTAGTAGTTTTGCCATAACGCATACCACCGACTTTCTATGTCGTCATATACAGTTAAAGTGAAAGGTTTAAAATCCTTTGTTGTTACAATTGGTTTAAGTTTGTTATATTGGTTTTTCTTTTCAACGGTGAAATCGACACTTGGTATATCTACTGCTCTGACTAAAGATGAATATTTATAAAAATCATTATTATTAAGAAACTGCTGTTTTTCACCTTCACCATTAACGTAAGCATATACGTTTGGATTTACCTCAAAATATACGACAAACTGAAAAGGTAAACGAGGCGGTCTACCGGTCTTAAAACTACCATACTGTTTACTAGCATGTCTAGGACCGGCCTGATATACGCCCGTTTGAACTTGTCCACCTACGACTTCTTTCCAGAATCTTCCCATGGTCTTTCCTAATTACTTAGGATTATACCTGAGTAGATGTGGAAGAACCAAGCGGTGAAATTAGTGGGAATGGATCACCTGCCGCTACTTTACCACCTAATGTGTTTGGACCCGCAACATGTACAGCATTATCGTATCTTACTTGTAAATCAATATTTACAATATCACTTTGATCATATGAATGATCGCTGTAGTTTACTTCTGCTAACATACACCCTTCTAATTCCCACTGTTCAGTAGGTTCGGCGTTTGTACCATCTAAAACTTGAATAAGTGCGTCGAACTTATAGTCCCCGCCACTTACTGCTGTAGTCTGTTCAAAATGGTTGAACTGTCTTTGGATCTGTTGGCCGACTAATGCGGCAACACTATTAGTAATATCATCACGTAGGCTTAGACTTATTGCGTTCCATTCATGTTTACCAGCAATGTAGGCTCTTGAGTTATAACTGTGGACTACAACTTCTTCCATTGAAAAAGTAGGTCTAGTTACACTCACTACATTTTGAGTTAGTTCGTCTGTTCTTCCACCAGCACCAAAACCTGTTAAGATTACTCGGAATCTATATTTAAGTTTAGGTTGTAGAATACCAAGACGAGCGCCTTCTATTGGTACACCAAATTTATCTTTTGTTACTGCCATTTCTATTACTCCTAATTAAGTATTACTCAATCTATACGTTTATTTATCATTTTACTGCCAAAAATAAAGGGCGGTTAAATCCGCCCTTTATAATAGTTAAATTAAGGTTTAACTAGAGCCTGTTTGACCAAGTGTTGACTGAATTCTGATCGGAATATAAATAAACTCAACTGCTTTAGTTGGTTGTATTGCTATATCAAGATATAATTCATTTCTGTCAATTCTAGCCGGTGTATTATTAGTTGTGTCACAAACACTAATGAAGTCAAATAAACCTCTTAATGTTACAAGTTCTGACAACAATGAGTCAGCAACTCTCTTAACACCACTTCTTGTAATACCGTCATTTGGTTCAAATAAGAAAGGCTTAACTGCGATATCTAGTTGATATCTAATGTAGTTAATCAATCTTGCTACGTTGATTCTGTCCAACGCACTTGCTGATGGATTCAATGTCTTTTGTCCAAATACCACTAAGCCTCTTCCTGGGAAGTTTGCTATTGGGTTAATTTTATTGGAGTAAAGAGCATCTCTTTGTCCTTCATTAAGTGATACTGGCTGGAACTCATTAGATGTATTATCTAAATAACCAACACTTGTAGCATTTTGTACAAGACCTCTTTGATATCCTGCTGGAGCAAACCACTGATAAGCCACGTTGTCATTAAATGCCATAGTTCTTAAAGCAATATGACTTGGTGGTACCATAACGTTAGTACCGTCAAGGTTAGTAGTTAATCCTGCTGGATAGTGTACTGATACATACGGACTAGATGTAATTAATCCATCTTCTCCGTTTTCACTAGCATTATTTGAATTCTTAGACCATGCGTTCAACGATGTTGCGTCTGATTTAAGTCTTAATGGTGCGTCACCTACAATAAATGCTACTTCTTTTTTATCAGTGTTCAAAGTAACCATTTCGTCCATTAACTCTGGATAGCCTGGTGAAGAAATTAAGTTAAAGAAGTTTACTTCACTTCTAATATCTTCATTACTTGCTATAGCAGATTGTAAACCTCTAACTACCACTTTTCTTTGAGCCTTTCTGCCCATATATGGAGTTCCGTCTACTTTGTTACCGGAATGGTCAACCCATACATTACCGTGATTGACACCACTTGTTGTATAGTTTATTTTATACTGCTTAACATTTTTGCCTGATCCACGTTTGTTCCATGCTAGAATGTTATTTGGTACAGTTGACGCCGCTGGTGCGTCTGAGTCTAGACCTGCTTCAGTTGTTGCTGTACTTGGGCCTAGATCTTTAAAGATAACTCCGCCGCTTGTTACTTGGTCGCCATTGTCGACTAGTTCCCATGCACTGGATCTTCTTTTATAAATTTTTGGATAGTTTTCTAAATCATCTGAATCTACCCAAACATCGCCGTCTACTAAAGAACCACCATCGCTTTGCATAGTTGGTTCACTAGCGGCAACATTTACATCATAGTCTGCTGAGTATAATGTCCAAGTTTGAGTTCCTGCAACATTTTTGTTGTACCATAAGTTGACAGTAGCACTATCGTCATACCATAGTGTTCCGTCTGTTAAGTCGCCAACTGGTGCTGTAGTACCAAAACTATAATTAACTGCTGATACAGATTGTACTGGTTTCCAGTTACTATATGTTCCTGCTGTAATACCTAAATTACTAGGACCGTAACTACCAACTGTTCCTGCTCTAACTCTGATATCTTTACCAGTAGTATCAGTAAGTGTTACTTTACTGCTATCGTTTGAAGCCGTTACAGTTGAAGCACCTGCGGAACTTAGAGCCGCGTTAATGTCAAGGACTAAATCATCGACACTTGCTTTACCGTTATCTGTTTCAGTTGTGAATGTTACGTTTACATTTGCTCCATGGTTTAGGTTTAAAACTAAACTTACTAGACCACTGTGTGATGTAACATCGACATTACCAAGAGCCGCACTACTTTGAACTTGTAGACTTTTGGCACCGTTATGTCTTTTAATATTGAATTTGCCGTTAACATGAGCATCATCGTTATCTGGATCAAATTCTACAAATAAGTCACCAGCAGATGGACTGCTAATGGCTGTATATGCCGCTGATGTGTTAGCATAAGCACTTGCTGAACTGCTAACCCAAGATTTTGTTGATGAGTTATATGTTTTAACGCCATATTTTAGACCACTTGCTAATGATGTTGTTTGAATAATCAAATCGCCATTTGCTAATGCGCCACTGTCAGCCTGTAGTACAGGTCTGTTTAAGTGAGTACAAACTTGGAAGTCTGTATTAACCACGTCTGTGAAACTTGTAGCATTTGTAGTCATGTCATACCATACACTTGAATACTTGTAGTAGTATGTTATGTTTGCAATGGCATTGCCACTGCTATCAACACCTAAAACTGCTATGTCGCCGTCTTTGCCGACTGAATTTTTAGGTGCTCCACCGCCTGATACATCTTCTTTCTTAAAAATGTATGGTGATGTGAATTCTTCATATTTTGAAGTTGTTGTGTTGTATTTAAAAATACCCCATTTGGTTGCTGAACTATCCAACCAAACTGTTCCGTCTGCTGGAGCAGTTGATGGAGCACTTGTTAGTGGTTTAAGTCCATTAAGATCAACATTTGCTCTAAGAACGTATGCTCTTGAAGCCAATCCTAAGAAACTATGAGCCGCTAATAATCCATACTCGTTTAGTTCATTACCATGTGAAGGTGTTCCGCCCGAACTATAAAAAGTTGGGTTTCCGTACTGTTGTAAAAGTTCTCTTTGACTTGTAATTAATTTTACTGAGTTTGCTTCCGCTACTTTAGTAAAACCAGCAATGCCGCTTCCATCAGGATTAAGTTTATCTTGATGAGTCGCAATTATAATCAAAGGTACTGTACCAGGTCCTCCCGGACTGTAAAAACTTTCGTCTGATACTGTTATATCTACACCAGGTGATACTAATGTCGCCATAATATTCTCCTATATACCTTAATTGGTTACATGTATTTATTAAAAAAATGCTTATTTGCGGTATTATAGAAATAGTAAATCTCAAAAATTTACTTTAAATGATAAATATACCTCAGACTATCTCAAGTCCGTTATCGTTAAATATTTGTGGTTTTTGTGGAAGTTTATCAATGATTTTGTCAACTTCGATGTATAATTCTTCAAGTGTACCGTTGTTAGTAACAGTAAAGTCAATATCGGCACCAATCCAATCCCATTCACTTGCGTGAACCTGACCGAAATCTTTATTCATTATATGTCTTGCTACAGCATCACCGTTATTGGCCTGGAACGCAATATCATACCATTCTGGTTTATCGTCACGTTGTACAAGAATCGTTGTACCGCCCATTCGATTAATAAGTTCTAGTTCGTTTCTAAACCTACAGTCACTGATTACAACACATTCGTTTTGATTATGTAATTTTTTTACTCTGTATTCCAGGCTGTTTAGCCAAATATCTGGATTAAAATGGTCACGCATAACGTCTGTGCCTATTAATTGTAATGCCGATCTAGGTGTAAAGTTGGGTATGTTTAGTTTTTTGCTCCAGTATAGATCTATACCTTCTCTGAATTCTCTGCTTTCCTCTGTTTCGCCCTCAAGCATTTCTCTATCCCAACCAAATACACTTGTACATAAGTCTTTAATTGGCCCCGCAAACGATGTTGGAATACAACCTTTGGTTGCTAGATACTGTGCTACTGTGTTCTTGCCCGAACCGATATTACCTAAAATTCCTATTGTGTTCATTTATCCTATTATAAAGCCGTAGTTTCTATTACCTTCTTCCATATTAATTATGGATTGTAATAATCTTTCTTTATCAGAAGCGGCCTCTTGCTTTAATGCCTCGCCGTTTAACTGTACAGCACCGCCTGGTCCTGGCAATCCTGAAGAATATTTACTTCTTGCTTCGCCTAGCATCATTTTTGATTCTGCTAAGGCCCAGTCTGCCATCCACGGTCTAGTATAATCGTTTTGTAATAAACTTTGTTCTGGTACTAAGTTTGATACTTGCATCATTATATCTTCTGCTACGGATATTTTTCTTAGAATTTTTAATACTTTGGTGTTAGAGTTAAATGTGAAATCGTATTCACCACCAAAAATTCTATTGAGTGTTTCTTTATATTGTGTAAATGCGTCATAGTTTGCTAATCCACCTACAACACCAGCATTAATCAAATAAGTGTTCTGGAAAGCAACATCGAACGGATCAAAGTTTGTACCTGTTCCTATATTTCCGCCTCCAACACCGCGTCTATATATACGCCTAATATTTAATATCTCGCTAGGTAATGTATATTCTTGTGTATCAACTTGGGTTAGTAGAAATGTATAACTCTCTTCTACTGCGGCATCACTTCTACTGCGTAGAGTTTGTATTGCTCTATCTATAGCAAGGTTATAATGTTCTGGATCTAACTCCACGTCAACCATGCCGTCACCTAAACGGAGTTTTAGTTCATTGATTAATTTATCTCTTGGGGTTTCAGTTGCACTCATATTAACTATTTATCAAAAAGTCTTAAGTATAATAGTATGCTCGTTGAATCTACCGTTCATTTTAGTAGGAGTAGTGGTTAACTCCTCAAATGATTTTTTACATTTTAATTTACCGGCATCAAAATTTGATATCATTTCTGCTGGTTTTCTAAGTGTTTTTTGTAAACTCGTATCTTCATTATAGTCTTGTAGTGTTGTTCCTTTGACCATTATACCAGTGCCAGGACGTTGTAAGTTCTTAGGATCAGTATTTTTAGCATGGTATACACCTACCTTTCTAGTTTTAGTGTTATATATCCATACTTCGTTAGCATATACTACATCAGTTGGGTGTAAACTTGCTAGTCCTAGTTCAGGAAAGTTTACTGCATACTTTAATTTCTTCACGATGGCCTCTTTAGACCGTGCCTTAGGCTTACGAGCCTTGCGTGTAGTCGCTTTTGTTTTAACAATGGTATCACAAGCAGTATTAATTGTTTCGTAGTACTGTACGAAGGCTTTACGCATTTTAACATCAAAGTGACTGTATGCTTCTTTTAGATCTTCATCTTTCCATTCTAGTACTTCTAGTGCTTCTTGATATTGTGCGTCAAATTCGTCTTTGATAATTTTAGCATGAGGTCCTTTAATTTCTGGTTGGTATGACATCATCATTTTATATGGATCAAAATCCTTGATAGATTTTGCGCCGTCAATCATTTCATCTAAAAAGCCTTCAAAGTTGCCGCATAAATCACTTACCTGTTCTTTCATTCTGTCTTGGATGCTGATTACAGGCTTTGCTTTCTTTTCTTCTATTTTATCTTTCTTTTCTAGTAGACATTTTTTGCCACGCTCAATCCATTCAGATTTTCTTTTGTCGTAGTGCTCTCTGATCTTCTCTGGCATATACCCTAGCATGTGGTGTATGTATATTGAAGTAGAATACGAACTAAATGCCCAATCAGGATTAGCAAGTATAATTTTTACTTCTTCTGGTGCCCACCCTGAATGTGTCTTGATCCATTCTTTTACAATGGGCATTGATTTTGTTTTGTTGATTTCTGTACGCACGAAGTATTCACAACTACGGAATGCTACTGCTTGTTCCTCAAGGTCTGTGAGGAGTTTCAGTTCTTTCCATTTAGGTTCAACTGTAACGTATACTGATCTTATTTTCTTCTTAGCCATACCAATAATTACTCAATTTTAAAACTATATATAATTTTTCTGGCAAAAACGGTGTCAAATAGAATCTTTATGTAATTCTATTGAGCGAATTTGCGGATTTCTTTTACGTGGTTTGCCCATTGACCAGAGTCTATCCCACATCATTCCAGCACCTATGCTGATGCCTTCCTTTAAGCCTATGTTGTACGAGGATATGCCAATGCCTAACATACACACGCCAAAAATTATGTATTCTATTATTTCCATAAACAGTATAATAACAAATTTATGATCAGTTGTCAATCTGATAAATACAGTTATGCCAAGAATAAGTTTATGGAATCCAGTTAAAAGAAACGACTACAAGTTTGTAGACGGTATTGTTGCGGAAAGTATATACGCAGGCGGTACCGGTGTGAATGTTCACAAATACCTAGGAGTACACAACCAAGGGGACACAAACGACTTCACACAACCACAAGAAAAAAACAATTATGGTTCAGACGGAGACCAAAGAACAGGCGAAACATTTATACAAGATGTTCTATTCTTAGAAAATAGAGATAGAAAGTATAGCGATGATATTTATGAATTGCGTGGAGCATACAATGTTGGTGATAACGACTTTGATCTAACACAATTTGGTATGTTCTTATCTAACGATACACTTTTTATGAACTTCCATATCGAAACAATGGTATCTACTATAGGTAGAAAGTTAATGGCGGGCGATGTAATAGAATTACCTCATTTACGAGATGATTTATTACTAGATGAACGCAAAGATGCTGTTAACCGATTCTATGTTGTAACAGATGCTAGTAGGCCAGCCGATGGATTTGATCCAAATTGGTGGCCTCATATGTGGAGATGTAAGTTAGGCCCAATATCCGACTCACAAGAGTACAGAGATATTATTGGATATGGCGACGAAGAAGATGATTTACGAAATGTTATTAGTACATACAAAGACGAAATTGATATATCTGATGCTATTGTACAACAAGCAGAAAACAATGTACCAAACGATCCGTACTTTGCCGAAGGTGCTCATTTATTTGTAGATGAAAATGCCAAAGGTAAACCATTTATAGGCACAATAGAAGGTGCGCCAAATGGTACTACATTGTTAGGTAGCGGTATTTCGTTTCCATTAGCATCAGCAGAAGGCGATTATTTTTTAAGAACAGATTTTAATCCTAGTAGAATATTTAAAAAGCAAGGTACTCGATGGGTTAAAGTAGCAGACGATAACAAAAGAGTGTTCTCTAGTGCTAATAGAATCCTAGATGGATTCATAAATAATACCACACAAACGACAAATACTGATGAATCTTCATCCGATGAGAGAACGTATGTTAGTAAAATCGTTAAACCAAAAACGGATAATTAATAATGCAGTACTGGTATGATGAACAAGTTAGACGGTATATTCTACAATTTATAAGAATATTTCATGCTTTTAAGGTAGCAGAAGGCGGACGCAATGGTGAAGATATCAGATATAATACTGTTCCTGTGCGATATGCTGATCCAAGCAGAATGGTTTCTCATTTACTTAGAGAAAATTCAGAAAACGTAATTAACAGCACACCTTTTATGGGTGTAAGCATTGCTAGTTTACAATTGGCTAGGGATAGAACACAAGATCCGTTCTTCACAGATACAAAAAGTGTGTCAGAGCGTAAGTTTAATAACGACACACAGACCTATAGTGCCGAACAAGGCAATCAATATACTATTAATAGGTATATGCCTGTTCCTTTTAACCTAAGTATGCAAGTTGATATCTGGACACCTAATACTGATACTAAATTACAGTTAATGGAACAAATATTAGTATTATTTAATCCTACCATACAGTTACAGCAAAACACTAATCCGTTTGATTGGACGCAGATTGTAGAAGTAGAGTTAACCGATATACAGTTTAATAATAGAACATTGCCGCAAGGTGTCGATGAAAATATCGACGTTTCAACATTAACGTTTCAGTTGCCTATTTGGATTAATCCACCTGCTAAAGTTAAACGCCAGAGTATTATACACGAAATTCAAACAAATGTATTCGCTGATTTTGATGGTCAAAATCTTACTGACTTAGGATATGATGATGACATTTATGATTTCTTTAGAAATTTTGATCTAACATCTAGAGTAATTGTTACTCCAGGTAATTTTAAAATTCAAGTTATTGACGGTGCTGTAACCCTATATGATTCCGCTGGTATAAATACCATGAAATGGAAAGACCTGTTAGAATCGTATGATAAGAATTTAAAGGACAATGTTAGTTTATTAAAATTAAAATTAATAGATGACCTGGATGACGATACGCAAGATGTAGCAGGAACTATAGCAGTTAATCCTTTAGACGATACACAACTTATATTTACATTAGACGCCGATACACTTCCAATATCAACGATAGGTGATGTAGCAAAAATTATTGATCCTACAAAAAATACCCCAGGAGATAATACGTTGCCTGCTTTAGAGTATGGTCAACGTTATTTAATTACAGAAGATTTAGGTTCAGGTTATTTAGGATGGAACGTTTCTGCTTCGGCAAACGATATTATTGAGTACGGCAGTGATGGTTGGTTTGTATCATTTGATGCGTCAGCCAAGTCTGATACTGTTGCAACCAGTAAGAACTTAAATACTAATAAAGTTTATAGGTGGACAGGAAAACAATGGATGAGCATTTACGAGGGCGAGTACAATCCGGGGTATTGGACACTAGTCCTATAGACCCATTTACAGGCATTACAGGTGTTGGTACATTGTTTTTATCACTAAAAACCAACAGAGTACTACTACAGTTTAGAAACAGCGACAAACGACAAAAACATACTTGGGGATTTTGGGGCGGCATTATTGAAGCCGGCGAGTCACCGTACGAAGCACTTATTAGAGAAGTACAAGAAGAGTTAGGAATAGTACCTGATATTAATAAACTTAATCCAATAGATGTGTATCAAAGCAAAGATAGAAATTTTATGTATTATAGTTTTGTAGCAGTAATTGAAGACGAGTTTTTACCTACATTAAACAGCGAAAGTTGTGGGTATGCGTGGGTAAACATAGGTAATTGGCCAAAGCCATTACACGAAGGTGCTAGAGCAACTTTACTTTATAATAAAGGAAAAGATAAATTACAAACTATATTGGAGTTGCATAAACAAAATGTCGGATATAATAGACTTTAGATATGTTAGATTTGAAACACTATTAATTAAATTTGCTAGAACAAATGAGATACCTAACGAGTTTATCGATGGTACAATGGATATCGAAGAACTATCGGCAACTTATAAGAGTACGTTATCCGACTATCATAAAAAAATTCTTAATAAACTTAGACGCATACTAACAAGTAGAATAAAAAAAAGTTCTGATCAAGTTCTTGTTTCATTTATGGAAGAATACTATTATTTTTATACTAATCAATGTACCAAAGAAAAGAAATGGTATCATGAAATTGTTATGTCTAAATATAGGAAAAATTTAAATCCTATAAGAGCGTTATATTATGAAATACTTAATATAATGAGTGCCTATAATCCGCAGTCAGAAGTACATCAATTTGTTGTAGATTTATTTTCTGATGCCGAATGGCGCAATTCTATTGTAAGATGTATATCAAAAGATATAAGAGTGATTGATAAAATTACATCAACATATAATTATCCATTAAACAAAATAGGGGATAAGCCGTTTGAATTTTTATACCTAGTAGAACTAAAGAAAGATTTAACTTCTGCTAGAGGTGTGTTTAGAGCAATGGCGCACTGGTCACCGGACGAATAATTGCTGTACACCTGTGTTAGGCATAATTAAGTCTTGTTGATCTGTTATATCAAATCCTATGGTTATTCGTGGTTGGTTTATTTTATCACATAATACTTTATGTTTTAGATGCCCCGGGCCAATGTAAATATTACCAATTAAATTATCTATTTTAAAATCTTCAAATTGTGTCTTGCTGTTTAATGGATCTATACTTATATATCCGTGATACGGCCATTCATGGGTATGCCAGTCTAGTAATTGATGCCCCATGTGGTAATTTAGCCAACTCTGATAACATAAATCTTTGTCGTTACCAATAAAGTCTACAGCACACTCTCTTAATTCTTTATATAATTCTGTCCATATACGTTTTGGCGAAGCATATGAAAATATATTATACTGTCCGTATGCCCAGGTAGTATCAACTGTTTTTAAATTTTTTGCTATACTTTTAAATATTGTACCGCAATCCTTGACAAATTCCTCATGGTTATCTATCACTGTTTGCGATTTATAAATCTTATACATGCTGTTACTTATAAAGTTTTCTTACTTCACCGTCAAACAATGGTGCGTAAATCTTAACAGGTTCTTCTTTGCCTTTTACTGTAACTTCTCCCATTTTACCAAACGCAATATCTGGACATTCCATGTATGTAAATTCAGAAACTAAAATAGGCGTATCTTCTTGCCTTGTCTGTGCTTCTAATCTAGCACCTAAGTTCACAGCATCGCCTACAACACTATAATCTAATCTAGTTTCAGCACCCATGTTACCCACAATACATGTACCTGTGTTTACACCTGTACCAAATTTTACTCTTGGTAAGCCACGTTCTTCCATTTCTTTTTCTAGTTCGTCGCCAAGCAGTTCGATTTCTATTGCTGTTTTAACTGCCATCTCCGCATGATTCTCACATGGCAGTGGAGCATTCCAAAATGCCATTATACAGTCGCCCATGAACTTGTCTATGGTGCCGCCATTCTTTAAAACTATCTTGGTCATTTTATCTAAGAAGCCATTAATTAATTCTACTAATCCTTCTGGATCATCTTCCTTCATGTACTTTTCTGATATGGGTGTAAAGCCGACTATGTCAGCAAACATAAAACTCATCACTTTTCTTTCGCCACCTAATTTCATTAAACTAGGGTCTTTAACTAACATATCAACATAGTCCGGGGATATGTAAGTACCAAACTGCCCTTTGATTTGTTGACGCAATTTGTATTGTTTATAGAAGTTATTAAATGCTGATTGTGTAAACACTAAAAAGCCACTTAACACAGGATATGTAGCATCTAATAATACTAATTTATTTTGATATAGCCACACACTACCATATGCTTCGCCACCTAATATCAGCAGTGAAATAGGTGCTGTCCACAGTAAAGGTAACTTATACACCGCTAAGGCTATTAAAATCATGCCACACAACGCACACAGAAGTTCTATAAGCGACGATAACTGGCTACGGGTGATGTTACTACCATCTATAAAGTTTTGTAGCATGTGTGCTTGTATATGCTGTGGATACATGTTACCTCGTGGAGTAGGCACAGGGTTCGATATACCCTCTGCTGTAACACCTACAATTACAAATTTACCGCCCATATTTGGTAAACTGTTTATGTCAGTGTATTCTA
>UEXM01000762.1_pt1 | contig 31697 bp, 49 predicted proteins | sample 1796661 | NCBI WGS metagenome assembly UEXM01 (sample SAMEA4772469, study PRJEB27181) | metagenome
GAAACGCCTCATTAGTCAGTCTATCGATCTCGTTGGCCACCTCCTGTGTTTCTCGTTGTGTGTCTGGTTTGCATCTCAGGTTACACACCCTAGCGAATGCGTACAGTGTGCCTGACCAATACCATTCAGTCATCATGCTCTGTGGTAAAATCATACGTGCCTGTTCCGGTGCCACACCCTTCTGCAACAGACTGTTGTACAGTATCAGACAACTCTCCATCGTGGTCTCCATGTTGTGATTGATTGTTTGATCCAGTTCGACCTCACCATCTGAACCCTGTTTTGAATTATGTGGTCTGCCCCTCCATGCGTCTGGCTTGTACAGTTCTGGTGCATGATCTACGTAGCGTCTTGAAACTTCGTTCCACACAAGACCCACTTGATGTTTCACTAGTTGCCTTGCAACAAAGATAGGTGCCTTGATCCTAAACTGTAACGATGCGTGTGCGAACGGTGACCAGTGTTCGTGTTCTGCTAGATACTTGATAAGTTTCTCGTCCTTGACTACATCAAACGAATCTTTGCTTTTGCTGTAACTTACCCTTGCGGCGTTGACCACACTTAGGTCAGTGCCCATTTTATCTACTAGTTCTACTTTCATCATAGTCCCATTAGGTCTCTTACTTCTGGATTGATCATGTCCCTGCCCCACTGTGGTTGCATGGTGATCTTTACCCTACATTTTAAATTTGGTATACTTTCGACTTTCTGTACTACGTCTTTGGGGATCATGTCCGCCGCTGGACAGAATGCACTTGTGAGGCTCATCAACACATGGACGTGGCCGTCCTCTGTGACCTTGACATCATATATCAGTCCAAGGTTGTAGATGTCTATGCTGATCTCAGGATCATAACACTCCTTCAGTTTCTCAACTATTCTATGCATGTACTCTTCCTGTGTGGGCGGATGTTCCTTGATCTCACTCAGATCCGTTTTCAGTTGTGGGTCAACTGTGGTGTTATCGTTGGGCAACCATCCTGGAGGGGTCTCAATCATGTGCTATCCTTATTATCCTGGTGATTAGTTCTCCCAGTCCGTTCTGTCTCTGCATGGTCAGTAGTTCTTTGATACCCAGTGGTTCAAAACTTTCCACTGTGAGGTTTGCCACGGCACTCCTGTGCTCACCGTTCACGATATCAGTCACCACTTTTGCAGTGCCTTTGGTTATGTGGGCGTCGCCGTCCACTTGGTACCTCATATTCTGTTCTGCATCCGCACCGCCTATGATCCACAGTTTAGAAGCACAACCGTGTATCCTGTTGTCTTCGGTCTTGGCCGCTTCTGGCAGTGGTTCCACCTCATTGGCCTTGTCCACGAGATACTGTAGGCGGTCGTGTCCCTCCAACAGTTTCAAGTTCTCCCCCATCTCTTGTATCTTGTCTGTGATCATTTGTCCGTTTTGAATGGCAAGTTCTTGCCTGACAGTTCCTCTTCGGTTGTTTCGATGTCTCGTTTCATTTGGAAACCGTATCCTTCCCTACCCAGTTGGTGTATCTTGGGATCGAACTGTGAATTCTCGCTGGCCTCTTTTTCTCGTCTGGCCTGCCATTTTGATTTCTTCTTGTCTTTTCTCATTGTGTTCTTTCATTATTTGTCCTTGAAATATTTGTCAAGTTTGTTTGGCTCGTTCCTGTGCTTGTTGTCAGGATCGAGCGAATCTTTTTTTGTTGCTAGTACTGGCCAACCCGCGGTCGACCACTTGGTGTTGAAGTCCACCCATGCTTTGCCTTCATCGTCAGTGTCTGGCTTTATGGCGTCCTCTGGACACTCCGGTTCACATACCCCACAGTCAATGCACTCGTCTGGATTGATCACCAGCATGTTTTCCCCCTCGTAGAAGCAGTCCACTGGGCAAACCTCCACGCAGTCTGTGTGCTTACACATTATACACTTGTCATTGACAGTGTATGTCATTACAGATTGTTCAGTGATTCTAGTTTGTCCTGTGCGTGTGCAAGTGTCTCGAGTTTCTTCTCGGCCGTGATCACATAGTCGATGTGTTCTGCAACACCAATTGGATTTGCTAGGAAGGTTCGCAAGTCTGCCTTTGCAACTTCTATCTCACCTTGTAATTTTTTAACTAATGCTTCTTTTATCATTGTTCTCCTTTATTGACATTGTTATTATAAATTAGATTGATTGTTTAGTCAACTACCAAAAATATTTCCCCTTAAAGTCTAACAACTTTCTTATACATACAAAATCATCTAAAAAATAGTGCGGACTAATGTATTTGTTTTTGTCGTGTTTTACTGAATGATGTTTGGTAAACCATAAGACAGTTGTTGGTGTTAATTGAAACAACTTACATATTTGATCAGCACTTTGTTTATACTTATTGTATACAAAATCTAGTTCTATCTGGTCTATGAGCTTCATGAACATGTTTGCGGCAACCTTAGGATATGAGCAGTAATCGTATTGGAATGTTTGTGCATCATTGACTCTTTGTTTCGACCATCTAAATGCTGGTCTGAGATCATGTATGGGCCAAGTTTTGTTCATACTAAAAAATATCTGATCAACCATGTCTAGATCTAGGTCAATGCTTGTATTTGTCGCAGGTAGCCATGTTAGGTCCAATGCTATTTTACAATTTTTCTCTTTTGCTTCTTTTATCTTTTCTAGTATCTCGTTGGTTGCATACCAAGGTGATGGCAACTCAAATAGCAACGTTGAATCATGTGCTATGCTATCATTAAACACATCTTTGATTGTAATTTTTTTATCCTGTAATATTTCCCTATGGAAGTAATACATTTTCTTAGGCATGTATAAAAGGTCAGTAGATGTTATAAATGAGTTTAATGAGTCCAATATCCCTTGAGAAAATGTAAAATGTTTTAATTGCCCAAATCCCTGTAAATTAATTCTTGTAGAATTGTTGATCCACTCCTCGATCTTTTTTCTATCCTCCTTTGTGTTCAACGGCCTCCTGAGTTCACCTATATTTGAATTGTTTATAATATTGTTTATCTCCCGGTTATCTGGGGCAAGGGAACCTGTGAACATGTACCTTGCATCTCTATGAACTGTTTTAAAATCTTTGGTTCTGTAGTTGTCCCCACGAAGTGGCCATTTTACATATTCAAATTCTTTATCGGCAATGATCCAAGCGGCTTTCCTGAGTAGACTGTCTGTTTGATTAACTTCTATGCTCAAAGAACCGATATATCCAAAGTAATGATTATTTTCAAGTGCCGACGGCCCGTCAGGATGTTTAGTTTTATCGACTTGGTAAGCAATAGACTTTATATCGTGTGCAAAGTTACCACCATTAATAAAAAAATTATTTAATTTAGCAAATGACGACTCATCAGATGCATCGTTCTTTGTAAAATATATTGTGATGTTGTTTTTGATTTCTAAGTCTTGACCTTCTATCAGGTGTCCTTCTATGAATTTGTCATTTAATTTTATCTTAACAGACCCAGTGCCTGCTAATAAAAAATCAAACTTGATTTGTTCAATAGGAAAATCGAGATTCATTAGTCACTCAGTTTTTTTTCCAACTCGAAGTATCCGCCGATGTGTTCTTCATCCAGCCATATCTGAGGCATGGTCCTTGCATTAGGCACAAGTTCTAATAGGTCCTGTATTTTGTATCCTTCTGCTATGTTCTTCTCTTCGTACTCTATGCCCTTGTTCTTCAACAGGTTCTTGGCCTTCTCACAATAAGGGCAGGCCGGTTTACTCCATACTACTGCTTTCATTCATCGTCTCCTATCATTTGTTTTGCCCTTACCCATCCGTAAAACACGAGATCGAACCAGAGCCAATTTATTATAAATCCTAATTTAGTGAAATGCAATCCCAAAATGTATCCTGGCAGGAAGAACATAACGAACCAAAAAGTGAAAAGGTATCGTCTTATGTAGTTCTGCGGTATCGCCCAGAACAGCCAATTGCTAATCATACTGTTAATTATTGATTTTATTGAGTAGGAACTTTATCTTTGGTACCTGTGTTGTGCCTGTGTAGTGCAGTTTCAATGCAATGATAGGTTTAAAGATATATGCCCATATGAGATATCTTTTGGTGTCAGTGTAAAAAGACTGTATGATGGCAAAGCACTCTTCTATCTCGTTCCTGTGTGCGTCAGCACTCAGTGGATCCTGTGATAGTTTCAGGAGTATAGTGTTGAATCTTGCTGTGGCGTAATCAAGTGTACCCACGTACTTGTCAATCACCCCAGGTGTGGCGTGTCGCACGAACTCCATCACTTGTTGGTTCTCTCTGACGTAGGACCTGAGATCCATCACTGCTTTTTGACTTTGACCTGTAATGGAAAGTTTTCCTGTCTTGCCGCCAGCGTGGACTCAATGCCCTTCTGTTCGGCTACCTCGTGTGTGTACGAACCAACTATGCCCTGTCCGTCCTGGTGTATTCTTGTTGTAATGTTTTGTGCCTGTTCGGGTGTCTTTCCAAAAATCTGTTTGAGCACTTTCACAACGAATTCCATGGTCGTGATGTTGTCATTTAGGAATATTACATCGTATAGACCTGGTTCATCTAGTTTAATCTTTTCTTTTGTAAGTGTTTGTATATCTGTCATATCTTGTATCATTCATTATTATAGCATATCTACAATAGTTGTCAATTTAGATAGGGTGTTTTACCACCCTATCCATTTGTTTTGCTTTACTTGATCGCGATAGTTTTTGCTTTCTTGTGCTCAGGGATTATTCTTTCCATGCTCACTTTAAGCAAACCATCTTTGAGTTCTGCACCTTTGACCTCAACGTCATTGGCAATGGTAAATGTTCTTGTGAACATTCTCTTTGATATGCCTCTGTGTTGCATTCCGTCGTCGTATTTCTCAACTTCGTCTGCTGGATCTTTGTTGGGTTTTGATTTCACCGTGAGCAAGTTTTCCTTGTACTCTACGATGATGTCATCTTTACCAAATCCTGCAAGTGCAAGTTCAACGTCGTAGGTGTTGTCACCAGTCTTCACTATGTTGTATGGTGGGAAATTGCCAGCCCCCCTGAAGAAACTGTCGTCCATCATGGCATCGAAGTGATCGAACCAGTCGTCGAATCCCACTGTGTATGGTCTTAGGTTATTAAAAATAGATAGATGTTTTGTCATTGCTTTCCTCCTATTGTTAGCAAGGTTAATGTATGAAGATCCTATCTAAAGCAATCTTCAACTGTATTTATTATAGCATATAATTGCTATATGTCAAATTGCGACCTTTTTTTTTGGTAAATTATCTGCCTCTTTGAGGACGCATTGAAATGAAACTGTCACGTTCCCTACGCAGTTTACGTAAGACCTTCCTACGTTCTTTGTTCTTCTCGACTTTGATCTCTGATGGCTTCTTGTAGGTGTTGTTGGCCCTGATCTGATCTATGAACTTGTCTTCTTTGATCCATCTCTTGATCTTCCTGTATGCCCTTATGGCGTCTTCGCCTTCACGCACTTCAACGTAGTAACCTTGGAAACCCAAAGGTCTTTCAGTCTTCTTGAACTTGGGTCTAGTTTTGTTTTTTTGATATTCCATTTGCTTTTTTAAATACTAACACAGGGTCGGCTCCTTTGTCAACCACCGCATTAGTTATCTGTATCTTGCTGACTCCTCTGTTTCTCATCTCTTCTGCGTCGAACTGATAAGGTAGAACCACTGTGTCTACTACGTTTTTCAGCCCCCTTGCGTTTGTGCCTAACTCTTTGGCCTTACGTGCTATGCTGACCTTGGCCTCTTTGGTAAACTCAATGTCTATGTTGTCCAAACCAAACAGGTAGTGTGTCTGTTTGAGTATGGCGTTCCGTGGCTCTGTGAGTATCCGGATCAACTGTGTCTCGCTCAATGGGTCTATGTTTGTGATCATGGAGAACCTACCCACGAACTCAGGTAGCAACCCGTACTTGATCAGATCCTCGGGTTGAACCTCTGCAAGGTAGTTCTTGTCATCCTGCTCTTTTAATTTTGTTCCAAAGCCAATTCCCACCGACGCTTTCTTCCTTCTTATCTGTTTCTCCAGTTCCGTGAATGCTCCTCCCACTATGAACAGGATGTTGCTGGTGTCTATGGTTATGGTCTGTTGGTCAGGGTGCTTACGTCCGCCATGTGGTGGTACCCTGCACTCCGTGCCTTCCACGATTTTAAGTAGTCCTTGTTGCACACCCTCACCTGACACGTCTCTGGTCAGTGATGTGTTCTCTCCTTTACGACAGATCTTGTCTATCTCGTCTATGAATATTATGCCCTTCTGGGTCTTCTCTATGTCACCCTCTGCATTTGCATACAGTTTTTGTACTACGTTCTCAACATCATCACCCACGTATCCTGATTCGGTTAGTGTTGTGGCATCTGCTATGGCGAATGGAACATCTAGGTGCTTTGCTATGGTCCTCGCCATCAGTGTCTTACCTGCACCCGTGGCTCCTAGAATCATGACATTTGATTTGTCTAGATCAAAATCTATAGGTGGTTGCACAATACGTTTGTAGTGATTGGCCACGGCCACACTCAGCACTGTCTTGGCCTGCTCCTGCCCTATCACGTATTGGTCAAGGTGTTCTTTTATAGCAACTGGATTTAAAATGTTCTTGTCACCTGTGTACAATTTCTCCTTACGAGTTTTGACAATGTCCTCTTCCAATATCTCAACACACAGTTTCACACATTCATTGCAGATTGTGGTCTTCTTTGCTCCCACGATCATTTTTGTCACGTCCTTCCTGGACTTACCACAAAAATTACAAACCAAACTTTCTTCTGACACTATGCCTCGCTTTCTTTTTTATTGATTGCTTCAAATGTTTTTTCAATTGTTCGTTCTTCAGAAACATAGTAAGTTTTCTTCTCAGGTGCCATCTCTTTGATCCATATCGGCACTTTGTCCTTTTCCATTATTACGTATTTAGATTTCGTTATGGCCTGCTCTAGCCAGTCTTGGTATCCGGGGTTATCATACATGTATATTGTGATATTATCATTTGGAAACAATGTGTTCAATTGTTTTGCAAAGTGATTCTTTTCCTTTTCCTTTAAATTTATGATGGTGAAACTGAGCTTCTCAGGGGTCATCATTGACGGAGGCGTCACCACAGTCATCGTACCCAGAGTGTCAAACATTTTTAAGTTGAGTCCCATGTTATTAAACCTTGTTTTGATTGTTTATATCTATTATAACTTGTCTATCTTCTGGAGTCAAGTCTTCTAAACTCAATTCACCGTTATCCACTTTCAACATCAGATCTTCTATCCTCTGTTCCGATCTTCTGTGGTACTCTTCTTCACTGGTAAGTTTTTTCTTAGATTTGTTTACCTGTTGCCATAAAGTATTATCGTTCTGCTCTTCGTTCTGCACGTATTCCTTTACGTCCTCGAAGTTACCGTGCTCTTTGTGGAAGTTGTTGAGTAATTCGGCTCTTTGCCAATTACTCAGAATCGGCTTTGGGGGCTCGACCTCGGTTGGCCTTATTGTCCTCATCACCCTAGGTTTTGAATTTTTAACTACATCCTTTGGTTTCTCTGGTTCAATCACTTCTGTTAGGTCAGGTTTAATACGTTCTTGTATTGGCGTTTCAACACTTTCGGCTTCTGACATCTTCAATGCTTCCTCAACCGTCACTGTTGTTTCATCTTCTTCTCTGGCCTTACGTGAGATTTCTTTTAGTGCGGCAAGTTCTTCTTCCTCACGTTTCTTGAATTCTTCTAGTTGTTTCTCTTTGTCCACTTTTGGTTCTTCAACTATTTCGTATGCCACTTCGTCTAGATACGAATCTGAATTATCTGCTACTATTTCTTTGTCTTCAGTTTTTTTTTGACCAACAAGATCTATGTGTGGAATCGTACTGTCATCTTCCTGTATTATCTCAACAGGTTTGATCTCAGGTTTTGGTACCTTCTTGTTGAATGCTTCTAGTTTTTCTTTCCATTCTTGAAGTTGTTCTGTGGCCTCTTCCATCTTAGACACTGCATCTGACTTGTCCATCATTGCGTTCCATTTGAGGTCAACACTCTCCTCGTCTGGCTTCTCTAGATCAACTATTTCCTGTGGCCTGGGTGCTTCTGGTGGGAATCTTCTCATCAAACTTTGATTGGCCGCTATCAACAATAATACAGCAAGTGGGTCAAACACCACGATTAACAGCAATATAACCCATCTTACAGCCTTGCTAGTTTCTACTTGGTCTGTTATGCCCCAATCCACGGCCAACGCCGCTATGTACTTCACAGGGCCAATCTCTGCTTCAAGTGTCAGCATCTCTTTCTCAAGTGGTTGCTTCTCGACAATGTATAGGTCTATGTTGCCTTGTGAATCAAATATCTTCTGTTCTGCTATCTCTATCTCTTTGTTGAACTGTCCTTTGTTGTCCTGAGATCCTGATCTCATGTTCGCTATGATCTCCTGTGCCTTTGCTATCTCTACCTTGTGATCTGCTTTGAGTTCAGCGATCCTTTTTTCTGCTTCTACTATCTTGCTGGCTATTGTTTCCTGTGCTTCTGCTATCTTGTTGGCTATTTCTTTACGTTCCGCTTTCTGTGATGCTTTAAGATCCGCGGCCGCTTTCTCCTCATTGAAGAATGATTTGTTCGATGTAAGCACATCGCTGACGTTCTTGTCTAGTGTCTTGAGCCTGTCATTGAGATCTTTAACCGTTGTATTCAACCTGTCGTTTAGATCTCTCACCGTGTTGGTCTCGACCGTAAGTAGTGTTTTCAGTTTCTCGTTGGCATCCGCTATGATTGATTGTTGCACTTCTATGTCGCCTGACGCCGTGCCCGTGTCTCTGTTGATGGATTTCTCTGCCCTCTCTATTATGGAGTTCTGTCTAGTGATGGACATCTTCTCGCTCTCGATCTTGTCCTCAAGTATCTGTATACGTTGTATTAATGTGTCTGACGCTAGGTTCTGTTCCAGATGTGCTTTGGACAGGAAGCCAAAGATACCCATGCTTGTTATCAAACTTAATATTATGACCGCAGTCGTTAGATAGGTCTTGAGCATGAAAGGAGTGAACTTCCAGTTCCTGTACAGCCATGAGGCTGTGATCAGTTTGCCCACTTCAAGCACTCCGCCCATGATAACCACAGGCACGAAAGCACCTGGGAATATGGTCGCAAGTCCAATGACAGAGTAGAAGATTGCAACTCCTGATATGGACAGTGCCGATAGTAATGTGAGTATCGCTATAAACATTTATAAAGTGTATTTACTATAACATAAAGCCTGTTTTAATGCTATTGAATCATTTGGTAAATATGTTTATGGCGGACCTTACACTTCATTCAACGCAATCAACTTTAAATAAACCAACGACTCCGAGTAGTCCAAATGGTATAGCACACTCACAGGCGGATATCACAGGCACAGACGGTCTAAGGGTTGACGTGAAGTCGGAGAGGGCGGCATTCAAAGCAGATTGGGCCGCATGGGTATTAGATTGGAAAACCAAGTACAGGGCAGGCGATAGTTTGCCAGCGGCATACGACGGCACGTTCACTTCAGTGGATGGCTCAACTGCTATAAACCTAGATTACGCAGACGAATAGTAGTTACAGTTCAGAACTTTCTTACGTACTTTTATTAAAATTAAAATTATTGATTATTACTCTGCTGTGTCGTTGTCAGCGTTGTCAGTTGCTAACTCACTAGCCAACGTTGGTCTGAAACCAGATACCATTGTAGCCGTGTCTACCGCTTCTGTGACAGTGATTTTATCCATGATCTCATCCTGCGAAACCAATAACACTGCTTCAGCAGTTACTTCTTCGTTCAAGATAAAACCTGATCCTGATGTTGGATTGTAAACCTGCATTCTCTCTGTGAATGTGCCGTAAAGTGCTTCTGAGATCTTGTCCTTGATGAACCCTACTTTTGTTGTTGTAGTAGTTGAGTCATCACCTGCTGTACCTGTTGTAGGTAAGAAGTTATCGTTGTCGTAAACTAGACCAAACTGTAATTTAGTGATCGGTGAATCACCTTCGTCTGCGGCGTAAGTTGTAAGTATGTTCCTAACACTCACGTTTGATCTTACTTGTAATGCTTCTAGCATCTTCTTGAATCTAAGTGCACCTCTTGAAATCTTTCTTGATTCGTCAAGTGTAGTTGGTGCTGTCGCGAAGTCCTCTGCAACACACGGTGAAATTCTACCTGCGTTGTTTGAAGTTGTGTCTAAAAATCCTGATGTGTCGATTGACACCATGTAGAACGCCTCTTGTGGCTGGTCCTGTACAATTCTATTATATTTCGGTATTACTGTTGCCATAGTGTTTAAATCCTTTGTCTTATGTACTTATTTATATGAATTATTTATAAAAGGACCAACTTGGTGTGCCAATATACTTGCAGGCATTGTTGGTCATGTGCCGTTCTTTGCCGTTCACTTTGATGTATGCTTGGTACGTACGGCAATATCCGCCCGATATTGGGTATGAATGTATCACACGCACCTTGCCCGCCGCCAGTCTCTCCTTGCTGTACCAACTGACTATCTTGCCGTTCTGTGTGCTTGTTAGGGCGAAGAACACCGCTGATTCGTGCATCTTCTTCTCTTCTCGTTTTAGTCTGAATCTAAGGAACTGTGTGCGTCTGAATAGGAAAGCCGGCATGCTGTATTTGAGATCATCACCCAACCAAGTTGGTGGTGGCATATCGCCTATGTGTCCCTTGGTGTCTCCGGGGGTGCTATTCCCTGCCAGTGCTGTGCTTGACAGCAACAGGCTAATCAATACTGTGATAACCTTGAACAATCTCATATCCTGTCCCATCCATTTTCTTGCAGGCAATCTGCCTCTGTGTTATCACAACTTCTCCAACCGGCATGTCCCAGGTGTACATTTCACAACTGTCAGAGATGCCCATGTCAAACAAGAAATCACTTGCACCGTCGTTGCACACCACTTTCTCCTCAGTCAGGTTCTCCATGACCTCACCTTGCTCGTTAACTACCTTGATCTTTGTGACTTCGACATCACAGTATTGGTTGCTCCACGGTCCACCTGCGTCAGCAGTGGTTGAGAATATGATTAATCCTAGTGTTAGGAATGCCAGGGCAATAAGATAATAAATTTTTCTCATAGTCCTAGTTCAGTATTTCTTTTGCTTGATCGTTGATGCTCTTTGTGTCAATCAAGGCCAATTTCCTTTTGTTCACTTGATTGATGATCTCTTCAACTTCTTTCTTGCTGATTTCGATCATAACATAAACTCTGAATGATTTATATTTTTTTGTAAGATATATCTCCTGCTTGGTCACTTCATAACCTCTCGCAAGAGTATCCTCAATAACATTCACGATCACATCTTGAGATCCTGCGGTAACATTCAGATCTTCGTTAGTGCCCGCCTCGTTCTTTGTGATTGTTGTTCTGTTGTTCATCTCACCGTTGATCCTATCAACCAGTTTAGCCTTCGCCAACAGTGTCGCCTTCTTAACAGCCAGTTCCATGTCCGGACTCACTGCCGTCGCCGCCTCTTGATACTTGAACATAGTTTCATGTTTGTAGTCAACATACCATTTAGGTGTCTTGTTCACTACTCCACTCTTGTCCATGTCTGGTTTGATCTTGTAGGTAGAACACTGTGCCAACATCAGGCCTGCTACCAATATCAAGATCACTTTTGTCATGTTCTTCATTTGTTTCCTTATTGTTTAAAGTTTGCAATCTGCTCTGATACCCAGTTAGATACGCCAGCAACATTAAAGTCATTGCTGAACTGTGCCCAACCATCTCCTATCATCGGATACACCGCTAGGAAGATTGCAAATAGTATTATTAGTCTAATCATACAACAATTATAGCACATTTTCCAAATACGTCAACCAGGGTTGATCTTGCTAGAAGTGTTGATTTTGTTAGGTTTTTGTTATGATATCCAGTTGAATACGCCTCTGACTGCCAGTAGTAGATACATCAGTTCCATTAATGCTCTTGGTGTGTCCTTGTCCTTGATACCCATCCATATCCAGATGCTACAAGATATCAGTGCTACTGACCATCCTAACCATTGCACATCAGGATTACCACCACTCAATGTGAATGCACTGACCATGGCCAGTATGAAACCCAACCATCTCCATCCGTCAATCTTTTGATAATACCTTATCTTCATTACTTGTTGCCTTTCATGGCAGTAATTTCTTTTGCACCTTCTTCGTCCCACACAGGTACAAGATTGCTTTTGTGCATGAGACCTATGCCCAATAACTTTCGTTCACCTGAATAAGCCTGTGGTGGTGCTTTTCTACCACCAGCAACAGGAATCTTGTCACCACACTTGGGTTGGTTGGGATCTGCTTCGTACTTGGGTATTTCGTACCCTGCGAATTTCCTTGTGTTCTGCTTCAATGTGTACGTGTCAAGTCCTTGCGATGCTAACCATTCCTCATGATTGGCCTGTGCTTGTCTGTTCCTTCGAGAGTTCTCGATCTTGTGCTTGATTCTTTTAGGCAGTTTCATTTGTATGAATCCCATAGTTTATTATACGGTTAAGGTAATTTATTGTCAACTATGGTCTGCAGTATTATTTCTTGGTAATCCGGGTTGGTGCTCCAAGCAGTCATGCCTGCTAGTAGGGAACGATAGTTCCATTTGCCCGTTTCCAGTTGTGCTTCTCTCTGGTCTCTGAATTTTTCATAAGCAGGATGTGTGTTCAATATCCTTATCATGTCTCTGATCGATTCACATTTTGTCTTGTACTTCTTCACACCCCAACTGGCATCTGGATTGCCCAGTGCTTTCATGTGTGGTACAGTATCTAGACTCCATGTCCTCACACCGAACAGTGCATTGCCTTCTGTGGCGAACCTGCTGGTACCCCACGCACTCTCTATGCCCGCCATGGCAATTATGATGCTGATCGGTACCCTCTTGTCTTTGTCTGTGGTCCAATTTAGATATGATACACACGTGGATGTTGCATTAATAAAAGAAACTTTGTCCGAGAACTCAAACTCTGGTTCTTTCAAACCAAGTTCTTCGATTATCCGCATTTCCTTCTTGTGGAACTCATCCTCTATTTGTTGCACCGTGTAGTCGTTTGGGTTGAATGTGCCGGCAACCCATGCCCCTGCTATCACGAACGAAACCGCTAGACAGAAGTATATAAATTTTCTAAGATATCTTTTTAACATAATCTAAGATGCGTGTGGGCCGAGATTTTTTTGCATTGGCTTATCTCTAGCACTAGGGGAACTCGAGCCCACGTCGTCTGCATCATCAATTTATACTGCAACCTTTTGTTCTGTTGCTGGTTCTGTTGTTTCCGCTTCGTACTTCGCTTTGTACTCGGCCTCTGCATTTCTCATAGCATTGTTCCAATCCGCTTTCGATAGGCCTGTGAACCTTGTTATGATACCATCACTCATGATCTTGAATGATCCACACAACTTGTGAGAACCGTCATCTGCGATCTTGTGCACCACACCTGTTGCCTTACCATCGGCATTCTCTCTGCCCATGATGTACATGTAGTTTCCTGATCTACCTCTCCACTTGTTGTTGGTCTGTGTGTCTTCCTGGCATCTAGATCTAATCTGATCTACTACCAAACTTGCTTTTGCTGAACATTTATACATTGTCTTTCTCTCCTTTGTTACCACTATTATACATGGTAATGGTATAACCGTCAACCGATGGAAATACCAAGTGTTATTGGAGTTTTTTCACCATATCAACAATGTGCTCTACTTCAGAATCGGATATGTAAGGATTCAACGGCAAGGTCAAAGCGTGTTTGACATAGTGCATGGTGTTTTTAAAACCATTTCCACCGTAACTTTCCGTATAATGTGGTACAGTTTCTATACCTAGATCAAACAATTTTTTTTGTGCTTTCAACTTATCGTCAAAGAAGACTACAAACTTATGAGTGTTCCATTCACTATAAATTGGACTCTTTCTTGTGTTACTCAAATTATCATAATAATATTGTGCAATTTGGTGCCTTCGGGATTGCCATTTATCAAAACGATCCATGGAAAGTTTTAATTGTATTGACCGATGTTCGTCAGGCCATGCATTCAACCCTGTACCTGTTAATGGTTCTAGCCTGTAAGGTTTACCGTGTTTCCTCATTCTATTCAACTTATGCTTTTGTTCTTCTGTATCAAACAGCATCGCACCATATGTAGATAGTGTTGGTAAAGGCTTGTTTTCAGCAAACCCTATTGTGGTATAATCTCCTAGTCTACAACTATCAATCCCTTTGTATTTGGCAAAGCAACTTTGATTAGCATCATTTATGTAGTGTAATCCGTGCTCGGCACAGAATGTGCTCACTAGATCATGATCGTGGACATCGCCATAAAGTCCCACCGCCACCACTGCTTTGGTGTTTTGTGTAAGCGCCTGTGGCAGTAATTTGCAATCAATGGCTCCGTGAATGTCTATATCAACAAAAATTGTTTTGGCACCAGAGAATGTAATTGGCCCAACGACTGCAGGTGGCCCATAATTTATAGTGATAACTTCATCTCCGGGCCCGACACCTAGATGTCGCAACACTAATGTCATTGCAATTGACCCGCTTGTAACTAGCAATGCCTTTCTGCCAGTAATTTTTTCTAATCTCTGTTCAACTTCTTTAGTGTAGGGGCCATTGAACATTATTTCAGATTCTGCCGCACTTTCGATACAACTGATGTATTCTTCTTTGATGTCTTTGAAAAATCTTGCTACGTTTCCGTACTTAATCATCTATGATGCCTGTGAGTGATACTGTAATCTGGGGTACGTATCCTGCATTGGAACTACAGTGTCCCATACCAAACGGTATTTGATAAACATCACCCGCTTTCCAATTAGTCAAAACTGATTCGGATATCTGGAACATGTGTCCGTTATCCCAGTCTACCACAGGAAACCATAATCTCACAATCTGTCCTAGTTGGCATCTTTGGGTTTTAGGATTTATGTCTAACTTATGTTTGAATTTCAGTGTGTATCTGCCAATATGATCAACGTGCCATGCAACTCCGTGCCCCGGCATCTTGACAAGACATCTAAAAAACAAATAATCAGGACGTAAATTCAATAGTTTACGATTCTTGTCACCAAACATTTTGATCATCTTCTCGTTGGTGTCACCCTCGACACCGTAGTTTAATTCCGAACTGTTGTGTACGTTCCTTCCAATGTCATTGTTAAAAGTAGCCAATTTTGTGGCAAAATCATCGTAATGAGGTTTAGGCAGTTCGTAATTTTGATGTGCTTGGTCAAAGTTATCTACAGTAAATCGTGTCCATTCATCTTGATCAATCTCGCACTGTGCCAATTTGGTTGGAACAAATTTATCTAAGTTATCGAAGTGGTCCTTTACCCAGGCCCATGGCTTGTTCTCTATCATGTTTTTATAATCTTGTTTCTTCATATTATGATTTATACTCATAACCAAATCCTTCCTGTAAAATTGGAATCATTTGACTGAACCTGCCCACAGTCTTTACATCCTTGTTATCCACTTCTATTCCATATGGTATATCTTTGTAGTTGGTTATTATGGTCTCCATGGAATCATACCATTTATCTATGTAATCAGGCTCACCTATTTCTTTTAACTCTTTCAAAAACAGTCTTGTTTTACTATTCAAGTTAAATTTTTTCTTTCCAAGAAAGTGATGATTGAGCCATGGTTTGTGCAGACGCATTCCAAATGATTCTAGAATTTTATCTTTTGTTTTTCTATCCTCTATAGTTTCGTATTCATAGACTCCATTTTTAGTTATGTCTTTAAGATGGTCTATAAATGAATATGTCATTGCAACAGTCAATTCAGGATTATCGCTATCGTAAAAAAGAGGATAATGATTTTTTATACCCATCCATTCGGCTATTGATTTAACATCCATTAAAGTCCAATATGGCTTGCCTTCTTGCACCAACACTGTTGGCTTGTCCATTCCGGTGATTGTAACATAATCGGATTCAGAGTCATTCATTAAAGTTTTACCTAGTTCTGCAAAAAACGGTCTAATAGGTAACTGTGGACCATTGGTTTCCTTATACCAATCTGTTTGGTTGATAAACTGTAGGCTTTCTTTTGTAGGAGGCATGACCTTGACTGTTCCGATCCCGGCACCTTCGTAAGCCTTTGCGTATCTTATAGCAGGCAGATATTCTAAGTCTGCCCTGACATTGCCAAAGAAAGATACAACTCCACATGCCACTTCGTCTATATAGATATTGTTTTCGATACACAGTTTTAAGATCGTCCAGGAGTCTGTGCCACCACCTAAGGCTAGCCTTATTTTTGAATGCTTTTTCCGTAGTTGCTGTAAACCTTTTATCATGAGACCGACGATGGCCTTGCTAGACGTATCCTCTGGTTTCTTGTGTCCTGCTATTGAATTAACAAATTTATCGTCTATGTGATAAGATATGTGATGTCCTGTTTGTTTTGAATAGTCGAGAGCCCGGAACAGATTGTAGAATACTTTGTCTCCGGATTTATAATTTTGTTGAAATGGCATTTTACTATAGCGATATTATATAATACCGCTATAGAGTTGTAAAGCGTTAATTACGCAACTTCTACTTTTTCTGCAAGTTCTTTTGTGTCAACGAAAGTCATAGTTTCGTTCTCTGTTAAAGAATCTAACCATGCGTTTCTTTTCACAACGAGCATGAAAGCATTTCTTGGTACTTCGGTCAAGTTCTGAGTTTGGTGTCCAGTGTGATCTGGATTGAAAATCAAGAATTGTCCTTTTTGTAAGTTGATGCTAACTTCTGAATCAGCAGTCTTAAATCTGTACCAAGCACCACCCGGTTGGTCAGTCAGTTGAACAAAGATTCTTATAGTTTCACCGTGTTCATTTCCACGTTGATTGTCAAAGTCTGTGTGCATCTGCATGTAAGCACCTGGTTGTTGTTGGAAGATTCTAATTCTAGTTTTTTCACACTGGAACCAATCGCATATAGCGGCCAGTTGTGGTGAAGCAAGTTTAGAGTTAGTGTCTTTGTAGTCTGCTGGATTTTCTTCTTTCCAGAAGTCTTGTAGTTGATCGTGTGTGGTATCTTTACCGTCTGCACTTCTAAAAGAGTTGTAAAGGTATTGGGAATCTTGGCCTTTCATAGCGTCGATCTTTGATACTTCTTTAAAGTTATCGCCTCTTCTTGTGAAGTTCAGTGCTTTCAATTCATCTTCCCAGTCTCCTTGGAAAATGTATGATGAAGCGTAGATACCAGTCTGAGGATTATATCCCTCTGGTTGGTGATTGATAACGTTTTCAATCTCACCATCTTTGTTAGTCGTAGTTTCAAACTTGTACATAGTTTGTGTCTCCTTAAGGTTTTTGACTCCAATTGATATTTACCTAGGCTATATCCCATATTCTAATAATCTTGTGATTACTACATTTTTCACGTACATACTGCTCACAGGCCAGTTTCGTCATAGCATAAACCAGATGTCCGTTGCTTAAATTACTTGTGTTGATTTCCTTTTTGCTTTTCCATTCAGGAAAATTTACGATTCCTGTATTATTATTGGTAAAGTTTTCCGCTATGATGTCCGCTGATAATGGAGTTATTTCATCACTTGTTATTCCGTATACCACTTTCGTTGAAGCATACACAAACCTGCAGTCTTTCGCTCTAGTGTCTAACAATTTTTTCATAGCATTTTGTTCTAACATGAATGTGCTGAAATCCCTTCTCACACCTGCCTTTCTACAGGCCCTTGCTACGTGCCACACTGTGTCCACGTCCTTATGTGCTTCGAACCAGTCTCTGTAATCAACGGCATTTTCAAATCTCACAGGACAGGCTACAGTGTTAGGAAATTGCATAAGACTTTTACCTAGTTTGCCTGTGGCTCCTATGACTGCCACTGTCACTTTTCTACACCAGTGATTGTTAGTGTGTATTTGGGTGCTATACCGAAGTTTGCACTTGCGTGGAAAACATTAGGAGGTATGATGTATGTATCGCCCGGAGACCAATTTGCTATCACGTTGTCGTGTACTTGTAATACATGTCCCCAGTCCCATTCACTCACTGCCACAAAGAATCTTGTAGGCTGTGCTTCTCCGTAGAGTTTTTTGAAACCCTCTAGTCCATCGCTGTGAAGAGGCAAACTATGTCCTGGCATGTACTCTAATAATCTCACAAGTACTTTTTCGTAATCTAAGTTAAGTGCCTCGAAGTTGTGTCTGCCCACCATCTCTGCCAATACTTTGTTGTGCTTGTCTTCGAGACCCCAATTTGATTCTGTGGTGTTGTATTTGTTATATCCAATCCAGTTTGCGTTTATTGCCTGCTCGTTGCCCATGTTACTCAAGAACGGCCTCGGATGCCAGGACTTGACAGTGGCTTCATTCCTGTGTGTATTCGCGAATGTCTCAAACAGACAAGGATCTATTTCGAGTGTGCAGTGCTTCTCTACCTCTAGGTGTTGATCTAGATCCACATCTCTGTCAGCAAGGTACTTCTTAAAATATTGATTGTCCAACATTACCTCAAGAATATTGTTATATCGTTTTTTGGTTTCATGTAATCCGATGGTCTTCTCCACCATGTTATAATCCGTTCGATCATTTTAGTTCTCCGCTCCAGTGTATTGTTATCTTTGGATTTATTCCGGCATTGGCGCTTCCGTGGTATATGCCCGGCCTCAGATCCCAAAGGTCACCCGCTTGCCATTGATTGAAACAGTGATTGCCGTAGTGGAAGAAATGGCCAAAATCCCAGTCCCTCACGAACGCCATGTATCTCCTCAACACAGTGTAGTCTGCTTTTGCTTCGCCTGTACGTCTTATAAAACTGCTGTAAGTGTCTGTGTGGCTCCATATGGTGTGTCCAGGAGGTTGTACGAAAAGACTAATGCCCATCTTGTCTTCTTTCAAGTTTGGAAACATCCTCTTCAATGGTTCGTAGTATTCTCCAAACTCCTCGTTGGCTATCTTGAAATACTGGCTATTATGCTTGTTGTGGGTGTTGTTCTTCAGTGCCAACATGGCCTGCTCCTTGATCGGCATGTTGTTCACGTTGTCATTGGCGTGCATCACCGCATCGTTGTCTTCATCATACCACCAATACTTCTGTGGTGTTAGATGTTCATTGCACTTCTTAATTGCCCAGTCACCTAGTGCTTTCCAATCAAAGTCCTTGATCGTGTGCATGAAGCATGATGCGTCGTCATGATCTCTCTTCATTGGATCCCAGTGCCATGGGTACTGTTCTAGTATCTCTTGGGGTACCGCTGACTTTGGATCTAGCCTCTGTTCGTGTATCTTATGATTTAATTTCACGTGTCATTGCTCCACTTATACTGCAAGTCAATTTCAATCTCATTCCCATGTTGGCAGAACAATGTGGTTGAGGGATCGGCAAGTCATACACCTCGCCCTTCTTCCATCTTGGGAAATAACTGTTCTGGAATTGCAACACATGTCCCCAATGCCAGTCTGTGATCATGACCAGATATCTCTTGATAGGACCTAGGTCACACATCCTGGAGTCAATGTCTGGATTTAAATTTTTGTTGTTCCTACACCAGTTGCCCAGGTTGTCATGATGCCATGGCAGTATCTGTCCTGGCAGGTATGCCAACAATCTTATTAGTGCGGTATCATAATCTATTCCAATCTTGTCTTCCCATACCTGTCTTGAACCTAACAGTTCCTTAACTCTCTCGTTGCTGTCCCCATACAGACCCCAGTTGTATTCTATGGTGTTCCTGGCGTTGTACCCACACTTCATTGGCAGATTCATTGTGAGTTCACTGATCCCGTTATGGTATGGTCTCTTCTCGTAGTACTTCTTTTGCACAGTTTCCTTGTTGTCCATCATGAAGTCTATGAAGTCCTGTTCGTTGATGTCTAGTTGTGACAGAGGATGTGCTTCGTATTCGGTAGTAAGATCGGATCCTATGTCCTTGGCCCATTCCTCATATTCCTTGTCCGGTCTGTTCTCTATGAAGTCCCAGAGCGTGACCTCGGGCTGTTTTGCCATCAGGCTTTCCTCAACATATATTTTTGGATCTGCTGGTATGTCCTTGTAGTTGGACATCACTTCGCTAGGTTTTAATTTTCTACTTTGTTGCATTTTATCTCCTGTATTATAGCATAGCACAGAATGGCAATAGGAGTCAATTATTGATTCTGCACTATACTATGTTTTTGGAGTTAGCGATAAATCGCACACGGCACGGCCCTTTTCTGTGGTCTTCCCTTTCGGTACCAACGGGTCGTTGTTTTGGCCGACGTCATCTGGATGATGGCGTTACATTGTTATTTATTTTAGATTTGCAAGAATGGCCGCTTCTTTGGCCTTGGCGTTTTCCAGTTTCCTCTGTCTCTCTAATTCGAGCTCTTCGGGATCTGGCTGTTTCTCTGGTTCCAGTTTGGTTGGTGCTTCTATTGGCATACCGGTATTATCGAACCATCTGCCATCAGCGGTGCTCACACACGCACTGTAGAAGTTAGTCTTCTCATTGGTCATTGGATCCCTACGTGTAATCAGTCTTCTTTTCTTGTACAACTTACCTGCATATATGGAACTGTCTTTCTGTAGCAAGTGGTCATCATACAGCGAACCATACACCCTGTCTATCATGATGTACTCATCCCCGTCTTCGTCCTTCTTTCTCTTGGCCTTGCCGTATGTGGCCGGCAGTGTGTGTAAGGTGTTGGGATAGTACCTGTTGGTGTAGGAATGGTATTTCTGTTCCACAAAGGCCTTAGGAGCAGAGTCTGTGATCTTGCCCAGTCCTTCCAGTAATTTTTTAGTTTTCTCGCTTGGCATAATGATTTAGCTCTCCACCAGTCCGTTATCGACTCCAACCTCGCCAGTCTTTCAGGCTATCCATCCATCATCGACATAGAGTGTCTCTAATTTTAGGTTGCAAATGAGAATTGGTATCTTACCAGCTCTGGTGGATTTGCTGTTTTTAATTATACACGAATATTAGAATAAGTCAACCACGCCCAACATACGGAAGTGATCTTGTATGGTGTATGTGTCTAGATCCACCGTGTTGCCACGAACATCCTTGATCACTTTTGTGTAGCCAGCCAACTTGTATCTACGGAATGGGTACTCCCAGTTGCCTGCCTGTTGCCAGTCACCTTCCAGTATGTGCTTGTCAGTGTCATCTATGAGACACAACGGCATCTGCAACACAAGTTCTGCTGGGATCTTGTCATGTAGGTATGCGGTTATGATCTTGTTCTGCGGTATCACGTGTTCCAGGTGTTGTTTACCTTCCATGTCATGTGCCTTGTAATGGTATCCCATGGGTGCCAACTGTTTCTGCATGGATCTTATATAAAGTACAAGCGAAGTCTTTATGTGCTTCTTGGTCACCTGGCTCCAACGGTCGTCAAACAGATCCGCTTTCATGTGATCTATGTACTCCGCCAGTTCCTTGAGTTCTGGCCTTCCCTTGCTCTTGAAGTTGATCTCGGGTAGGTTAGTAAGGTTTTGGAAGTCTATCATTGAACTGCTCCTCTGTTATCATCTCTAGTTCCACTGCAAGTGCTCCGTCCTTGTAGTGTTGCTTCACTTCTGCAAGTACATCCTTCCAAGGTAGTCCATAACCGTACTCCTCCTCTTCCTCGAAGAAGTTTATGGAGTCTGGTACTGCCTTGGTCACTGTGCATATGTAATAGCAAAGTTTATTTGACATACTTGTTGAACGCCGTTTGTGCCTCTGAATCTGATGCTATGTCACTCTCGTCCAGTTTCAGTGTCACGTTGGGCATATAACTTGGTTCAAAGCCTTCGGGTTGTTCTATCTGATACACTTCTTTAAGCATATGGCCCATTGCCACTGGTGCGTCCCATCCAACACCGTTGGCGTGTTGCCATTGTTTCTTCGTGGCTGTGTGTATTAGTGTGGCACTAGGACAAACTTCTTTGGTGGTCATTAGCATTTTCAACATCCAATCCTCAGGCAGTCTGCTCAATCTCTTTGCCTCCGCACCCATCTGATACTGCTTCATTAGTCCTATGAAAAGACCCTGGTTGATCTCTCCACCTTCCTCGTCACCATACACCGCTTTGATGGCCGTGAGTGCGTCCTTCAATCCTTGCTCCCCTGCCATCTTGATACCTTTATATGCGTAATCGAAATGTGAGAAGTAGTGCTTGTTTGGTCCGCACTTGCCTGGACTCTTCCTAACACGCTTTGGCTCTAGGTCAATCTCACACTCGTCGAACACTTTTTGCACTGCGTGTGCTGTCGCTACCCTTTCAGTCTCTGTCTCTCCCATTTTATACCTGTGTAGTAGGCATCTGTGTATCTCTTCTGTGCCTGCTCTCAATATACCTGAGTCGTTCACTATCTCGAATGCCTCGGCATCAAAGGCCGGCTCGTCTGTCTCCACGATCGTGACTGGTATCTTTGTCCAGCCAAGTAGTGCTAGAGCAACGGCTCTGTGTTGTCCGTCGAATATGTAGAGTGTTTCTCCATCTGAACGTTTGACCGCTGACACAGGACAACATACTCTTGGGTCGAATTTCTTCATTATGTTCATCACGTGTCCTGCTCTCACGTCTCTCTGTACGGAGTAGTTGAATGCGAAGTGCTCTAACGGATGGTCTTCAACACCCTTGGGCAACAGTCTGCCTTTTGCTATTTGATTCTGTAGATTTACTTTGGCTTCTGCCAATTTACTGTTCCAGTTTGGAACGTCTTCTGGTGCTTCTTTCTTGACTTCGTTTACTACGTCTAGAAGCATTTTTACTTTGCTCATATGATCTCCTATGGTTAATGAGTGTAACCAAGGGCAGAATTCCTACGATAGGATAAACCCTAAATTACCTCTTTATTATAACAGATCTTTTGATTTAGTCAACCTAGGCTTCGTTTTGTTGCTGGACGTATAGGCAGGAATGTGCCTCACTGTCTATGTGGTAGCCAAAATCCTTGAATGTTTTCATCATGTGTAATGCTTTCACATCGGCCGCTTTCATACATTTTTCTTCTGTCTTGTACCATTTTATTGGGTCTTCCTCGAACACAGTGCAGGGATTACCTAAGGTGCATATTACTACTAGAACTTTCCACATATACTGTAATTATCTCATTTTCTTCTTGCCAAGGAGGTCCCTCACTGTGTCTTTGCAGGCGTCGTGCCAGTATACGCCAGACTCTCGCAGTTTCTCGTTGGCTGTACGCAGTTTCTCTAATTTGCGTTCTATTGTTTTGAATTGTTTCATAGTTAGAGCTCGATCAATCTGTTTCTCCAACTTGTTCAACACCGAATCAATTGCAGGGCAAGTGATGTCAGGCACTTTCGGAGCCTTCTTACGGATCTTTGACCAATATGCGGTCTTCGTTTTTGGTCGTTTCACACTAATATTTAGGTGTAAGTTATAGGAAGTAATGTGCTAGTGTTTTGTGATGACCCAGGCTCTGTGGTAGAAGTCGTCTACGTTCTTTTGTATGAGGCTTTTTGCCATGCCTGTGGCTTGTATCTCGTCCTCGAAAGGACCATGTTCTGTCTCTGTCGTGTGATCTATTGTACTCTTGTCGTTGGGGTCTTTGTGTGTGCCTTCAATTACCCAATACCTGTTTGTGATTTTACCCATCTAGATTAATGTGATGCAACCGTATAAGAATACTGATGTGTAAACAACGATAATAGTCCACATTACCTTGCTCATTTGATCTTGTGTCTTTTCTCGTGTTTTCTGTGACCTTTGTGACTGCCCATGTAGTAGTCACCTGGCTCGTAGTCCCAGGGTTTGCCGTGATGTCCACGGAAGTCCGCATAGGCCATTCTAAGTTTTACCAGAATTTTAACTAATGGGTTGTGGCTCACTCTCACTTCTTTACTAACGTCCTATTTTTTTCTTTCTACCCATGGGTATCTGTTGGTCTTTGACGAAGAGCTCTCCACCCTTTGTCATCCATTCGATAGTTATCATCTTTGCTTTAGAACTGCCCTGAAATGATTTCACTGCCTTCTTGAAAGACATTGCCTCAACTTCTTTAGTTTCTGTTCCGTCTGTGATTTTAAATATTCTATTTTTTGGCATATAAAGTAATTTAGCACAAAGTTGACAGAACGTCAACCTTAAGGTATAATTATATTTGTAAATGTTGATCAGGGCGAAATAAACATTTCGGACGTCGGGGCAGTACCGACCACCTCCACCAATTATTACGGGTGGCTTATGTAATCCCTTTCGGGGGTGAACTAGATTCGACGGGTGTGTAAAGGTCTTGGGAGTTTACGGTGATGGCACTGACCTAATCAGGCTGTTTTTTAAATGCAAACAAAAAAGCATTAGGATTTGCTGACTTAACAGTTGGTATGTCTGAATTGAGATTAGCGGCGTAATAACCAATAATCCCAGGGGTCTGGTCCACCTTGCAACAGAACGGACCACTTAAATAATGTTATGTTCAAAATGTTCGCAATAATGTGTCTACTCACCAATGGTGTACCCAATTGCACCCTGTACAATGACAAAGAACAACAGGTGTTCCCGGACAAGATCTCATGCGAACAGGCCGCTTCAGACAGATTCTACGAGATGATGGATGGATTCATTAGATACAACATTCCATTTGAAGTAATAGAAATTGGTTGTGTGGAATCCGAGGACTAATCCTTAACAGCGTACCAGACCTCTTTGCCCGTTACCTTGTGTTTCTCTCCAAAGGCCTCTTTCACTGATCTTTCAACCGTCCCCCAGTTGTAATCATCACCCATGGAGTATCCGCCACTTTTCAACTTGGGTAGGTATGCTTGTATCTCGTTCTTGACGAAGGGATAGGAATGATCAGAGTCATGGAATATGAAGTCCATGGAGTTGTCGGGTATCTGGTCTATAATTGCCAATGACCTTCCCTTTATTATGTTGATTCTATCACCCCATTGCTCCGCTTCTTCCCTGAATCTCTTTTCATTGGCAGTGTGGTCCCATACCTGTGCTTCGCTTTTGAATTCTTCTACAGTCAACTTTCCATCTTTCCACCTGGGTTTCTTGTTGAACTGCCAGCCATACTCCGGATTGTCAGGCTGTTCTTCCCATGAGTCAACGCAGTACATTTTCACATCTGTCTCTCTCATCATGTAGAATGTTGTCGTTCCCACCCAAACGCCCAGTTCCAACCCTTGCTTCCAGTTCTGTTCTTTGGCAAATTTTGCTATTACTCTGTATCTGTCTACTGGTATCATTATATTCCTATTTAAGTCTAAAAATTTTATCACTGCCCATGGCCATCGCTATCTCCTCATATCCCCAATCGTCTAGCAGTGACTTCAATATGTCTGTGTTGTAGAACCATTCGAGGCACAGTATCGGCTTGTGTTGTTTGATTGTGTTCTCCGCACCCTGCAGGGCATCAAGTTCACTACCCTCTATGTCCAGGTGAATAAGATCGCACTGTGGTAGATTCAATGAATCTATGTCAATCACAGGTATCTCACCGATGCTGTCAATCTGGTATGCACCAGTGTTGTACTCTGTTGGTCTGCCATCAGGATATTTTTTTGTCCTTAAGACTGCTTTATCGTTCGTATGATTTTTTATACCTGCTGTACCACTTTCTTTTCCTAAGAAGGCCTTGGTTGCTTTGATGTTCTTTTGGTCTGCAATATTCCTTTCCAGACAATAGAAGTTGAGGTCTTCCGGTTCGAATGTGTACACAGAATCAAACATCTGTGCGTATTGCCATGCATACACACCTACGTTGCCACCCGACTGTATCATAACGTTCTTGTCAATGGCCTTGTGATATCGTGTTGTAAGTTCCATTACCTTCTCTGCCATGAACCAATGTTTGATCATTGCTTTCCAACAACGTCTATCCAGTTTGGGCCATACCCACGTGTTACCGTCCTCACCTTGCCTTTGTTCTACTCTGTGATGTGATTCCATGATATCGAAATTACTTTTCCCTTACCCCTGGTGCCCTTCTCGTGATATATTAAACATTTGTTGTGTTCGTTGAGATCATCTGCCGTCTTGACATCAAGATGCCGTATCCATTCACCGTGTGCTAGGTTGTTGTATGACAGTGCTTCGAATGTCTGCTTTAGGACCAATTGATCCACCCCTATGGTGTCTGTGTGCTCTATCAGTTGTTGCATCTCGATCGCTGACTCAAGAGCCTGTGCCCTTTTACTGTGATGGAAGTTACAGAACGTCGCCATCAGTCTTCCATTATATCCTGTGAACGCCATGTCCGATTCCAACGTCTGCTTTTGGCTTTCCGTTGGCGGCCTTAGGGCATACGAATCGACGTCTGCAACGATCACTGATTGACCTTCTAGCAGATTGTGTCCCAACAATATGAACCTCTGTGCCTGGCAGTAGGTCACGTATGAGTATGGCCATTTTAACACAGCAGGATCAGTGGTGCAGTGTGTGTATGTCACATCCAGTTTGTCCAGTCTTTGCATTGATGTGTCTGATGGATCTATGATGTGTACGTGTATTGGTAACTGCCAGTGCTCTGTATAAGTTTTATAGAACCTAGGGAAGTACTGTTCGAAGTATTTGTCGTCACAAGAGGTCATTATAAATCTCTCATGTGTGGGCCAGTCGCCTATTACATCTTTGAACATTAACTTAAGGTGTTGGCTGACTCGTTAGAGTCTAGTTGCCTTGCTATCTCGTCACGATCATGCTGGTTCATGTTACGCAACAGTGTACCACTCAAAGCGGTGATGGTCCTGTTGGCCGTCGTTATGCCCAACTGTTCACAGCTCTTGGTTATCTGTTGTTCCACAGTGTACCTGTCGTAGTTGGCCGTGTCTATCCTTGTGTCACGCTGTGCCTTGGCCGCCACGGCCGCTAGGTCAGTTGCATCTGTTACATCTGGTAGTCCGCTGTCTGCCAGCACTTGATCTATTATAGCACTCTTGTCCGAGTCCGTGTCAGTGGTGTATATGGGATTTAGGTTTTCCTTCTCGTCCGCATAGTTGGTGAAGTAGTTTTGCCAGTTTGTGTCTTGTGCCACAGTGCTCATAAGAGTCCGAAGTGTAACGTCTTCGGCCAACGATGAATAACTGATGTTGTCAGAAAGTGTTTCTATATAGGTTGATAATGTTGTTAAATTAGAATTTTCTAATGCTACCTGGACATTTATTTTTTCTCTCTGTGCTATGAGATTGTTCTTGTGTGTTAGTAAAGGTTCGGCCGCTAGTGCATTGTTTAAGTTTGTGTGTGCAGTTGCTACCGCTGTTGCAAAGGTGTCTAGTGATTGTTGGAAGTCCGTTGAGTCACCGACCACGCCGTTTATAAATTCTTTCAAATTATCGTATGCTGTTTCTAATGCCGTCTCTGTGGCCAGGTTGGCAGTTACTATGAAATTGATTGATTCTAACAATGATGTGAACACAGGTGCTGTGCTATCTTCTGTTGTGACGAATATATTATTGAGAGTGCCTAGATGATCATTTACCGCTCTAGATTTGTTAGATGCTGGTACACCGTGCAGTTCTGGTACTAGTCCTTGTACGGACTGAACGTTTTGAAGTATCTCTAGAAAAGTTGCTGGTGTCGGGTTGTCTGCATCGACCAATGGAATAATAGAGGCATCTATAATAGTTGCACTATGCCTCACAAGATCTCCTAGCACTCTACCTAAATTTAGATGTGCCACATTATTAATGTCGTCTTTTAGATCATTTTTCTGTGATGTTGTCAACACTGTGTTATTTTGAATGTCAGTGTCGAGTTCAGAACTCTTAATCACCCATCCAACTTTCAGTGTGTCAACTGCGTTCTCCAGTGCCTGGTTGGAGAAGTTTGGTGTGTTCTCTACTAACGATAATAAACCTTTATTGACTGTCATGGTTATCCTGCGAACACGTCAAATGACGCTCCCGTCATTGCTCCGAAGTCTGCCCTGTCACCTCGCCTTCCAACTCCTATGTTCTTAATAAACACAGATCTTGAACTACCTGAGAGTTTAGCACGGTGACCTATACATTTGAGGCCAAATTTTATGAAGTGCCTCGCAACCCTATCACCACGTACCAATATTGGTTTGCCGTTTGCAAACACAGATGACTGTGAAGAGATCACGGGTGCAGAAGTCGAACATTTATGTCCTGTCCTACATCTATCTCTGTTTCTTGATATCCTTGGCATAGCAGTATTTATGGATGCCAGAAACCGCTTGGTTTATAACTTAAATTTGCTGAACTGGCCTTTTTTGACGTCTTGTTTTATACCACCAACGATGTAACTTTCCACTTCAGTCTCTTGTGGTGCCACCTGCATGCCTTTAGAACTCAACCAATGTTGCGTCCATGGCAGTGGGTTGGCTGATGCTGATACGTCGTATATGGGATCGTAACCTAATGCCCTCAGTCTCTTGTTGGCTATCCACTCCACGTAGTTGCCCAACAGTTTCTCGTTAAGTCCTATGATAGAACCATCCTTGAACAGGTACTTGGCCCATGCTTTCTCTTCTTCAACACAATCCTTGAACATCTGTATAACCGTCTTCTCTGTTCCTTTCATGGCCTTTGTCATCTCAGGGTCATCACCTTTTTGCCATGCCTTGATCACGTGTGTTGACAGATTAAGGTGTGTTGCTTCGTCCCTTGCGATCAATGAGAGGATCTTTGCTGAACCTTCCATCAGTTTGAGTTCTCCGAATGCAAATGTACAAGCGAATGATATGTAGAATCTCAAACCTTCTAATAAATTTACAGTGTTCATTGCTAGGTACAACTGTCTCTTCAGATCAAGCATGTCAACTTTCTTGCCTGCGGCATGGTCAAGTGCCATCTTACCAAACTTGTCGTATTCGTATGTGACACTCTTTGCTCTCTTCAGAATCTCTTTGTCATCCAGGATAGTGTCGAACACCTCACTAGGATCACTATAAACATTTTTCATGATGTGCGTGTATGATCTTGAGTGTATTGTTTCAAAGAAGTCCCACGTGACTATGCAACCTTCCAGTTCTGGATTGCTAACGTATGGCAAGAACATGAGGCTTGGGCCTCTGCCTTGCACCGAGTCCAACAGTGTTTGGTATTTCAAATTACTTGTGAATATGTGTTTCTGTTCAGGCCTGAAGTTCATAAAGTCTGCTCTATCCTTCTGTAGACTCACCTCTTCTGGTCTCCAGAAGTAACCGATCATCGTCTGGTTCAACTTGTCGAACTGTGGGTGCTTGAAGTTGTCGTATCTCTGTATGCCACCGTCCTCGCCAAAGAACATAGGCTGTTTAGTGAAGTCAACTTTCCCCTGGTTAAAAACTGTTTTCGTCATAATTCTCTAATGTTAGATTGTACAAGCGTCGCACTCACCGTCGTCGTCTGCGGTTGTACTTATCTGTTCAACTGGATTTTCAGGTTCAAGGATAACATCCTCACCGTCGTCCTCCAGTTGTGCGGCGATGCCCGCTGGTTGTACGTCCTCTTCCTCCCCTTTGAAATCGTATGTGTTCTGATAGTAACTTGTCTTCCAACCATACTTGTATGCTGTAAGCATGTCCTGTGCCATTGCTGACAGAGGCACTTCGTTGTTCTCGAACTGTAATGGATTGTATGACCAGTTGCCTGATATGGCTTGGTCAAAATACTTCTGCATCATGGCAACAACATTGATGTAACCTGTGTTGTCTGGCATGTCCCATAACAGAGTGTAATCATTTTTAAGTTTGGGAAACCCTGGTGCTATCTGTTTCAGTGGACCTTTCTTGCTTTTCTTTATGGCCATCAGTGCCCTCGGTGGCTCTATGCCGTTTGTCTCGTTTGAAACAACCGAACTGCTCTCACTTGGCATCTGTGCTGACAGTGTGCTGTGTCTCAATCCATACTTGGCGATATCTTTCCTTAGGCTCTCCCATGCCATTCTCTGTTTGTGTGGCACGATCTCGTCGACCTCTTTCTTGTAGTGGTCTATTGGTAGTAGGCCGTCTGCGTATTTGGTTCTCTCAAACCCTTCACACTTGCCCTTCTCCATTGCTATGTTGCAACTCGCTCTCAATAAATGATATTGGAATGCCTCAGATAATCTGTCAACTAGATCCCAAGCCTTTGGATCAGAATACTTAACACCGTTCTTTGCTAGGTAGTGTGCCAGTCCGATGTAACCTATTCCTAGACTTCTTCTTTTCTTTGTTGAAACTTCCGCGGCCCTCACAGGATAGTCTTGGTAGTCTATGATCTGTTCCAGTGCCCTAACACTTAGGTCACAGATGTTTTCTAACTCGCTTAAATCATTTAGTCCACCAACGTTTACCGCTGAAAGGATGCACAGTGCGATCTCTCCCTGCTCATCGTGTATGTCCTGTATGGGTGTTGTGGGTAACGTGATCTCCTGACACAGGTTACTCATTGAAACTTTGTCTTTGAATGAACTGTGTGAGTTACAGTGGTCAAGGTTCATTATGTATATTCTACCTGTCTCTGCTCTCTCTTTCAACAGATCAAAGAACAAGTCCTGTGCTGGTACTGTCTTCTTTGGTATAGTTTTGTCTGCCTCATACTTCAAGTACAAGTCATCAAACTCCTCTGTACCGAACGCTTCGTACAATCCTGGGGCCTGGTGTGGAGAGATAAGAGTGATGTCTTCCTCATTCATAAATCTCTCATAGAACAGTTTAGATATCTGTATTGAGTAGTCCATTCGTCTTACTCTGTTGTCCTCTGTGCCCTTGTTATTTTTTAACACAAGGATGTCTTCTATCTCAGGATGCCATATCGGGAAGTGGACAGTTGCATTACCACCACGCACACCATTCTGTGTACAACATCTCACAGTCGATTCGAATTTCTTTAGGAACGGAATGACTCCTGTGTGTTGGACCTCCCCGCCTCTTATTTTAGAATTGATGCCTCTGATACGTCCTGCGTTGATCCCTATGCCTGCTCTTCTGGCAACATACAATCCAATAGCCATATCGCTTGAAAAGATTGAAGGAAGTGTATCGTCACTGTCTACTAGAACGCAAGAAGCAAATTGTCTTATCGGTGTTCTAACTCCTGCCATCACTGGTGTAGGAATATTAATTTTGTGTAGTGAGATGGCATCGTAATATTTTTTCACATAACTCATCCTTGTCTTTGCTGGATACTCTGCGAACAGTGTCGCCGCGATCATCATATACATATCTTGTGGAGTCTCATACAGTTGTCCCGTACTTCTATCCTGCACGAGATATTTGTCACATATCTGTCTAAGACCTGCGTATGTGAATTTGAGATCTCTTTCTCTCTTGATCCACGTGTTGAATTTCTTTATGTCTGTTTTCGTGTACTTGTCTAGTATGCCTTTGTCATACACACCTGATCTGATATTTCTTAAAATAAGTTTCAACAACGGAATGTATTCGTACTGGCCGTGTGCTTCCTTCCTCACATCATACGAAAGCAGTCTGGCCGCGGCGTATTGATAGTTAGGTGCTTCCAAACTTATTAAATCATTTGCTGAACGTACTAGAACATTTTGTATGTCCTTGGTTGTCATACCATCATAGAACTGTATGTTGGCGTTCATCTCTATCTGTGACGACGACACTCCAGACAGACCTTCACACGCCTCTTCAACGACGAAATGGATTTTATTAATGTCAAGGTCCTCCAGCCTGCCATCTCTTTTTTGAACTTTGATCGTACTTGAGTTGGTGTTGGGCATTAAGGTTTTGTATTTTTTGTGTTTGATTTTTGTTTTTGTTGTATCCATATTTATCTAAATCCGTGTGTTTAACTTTTTTTGTCTTTGTCTGCTACCTGTCATACGAATAAAATCACAGCGTCGTTATGTAATTTTATAATGTACTAATATTACGACAAAAAAAGTTTTTTGTCTACAT